>Ga0224483_100287_pt1 | contig 15072 bp, 15 predicted proteins | sample hydfratestSal1_FD_181453 | JGI IMG/M metagenome (GOLD analysis project Ga0224483, IMG submission 181453) | Metatranscriptome of mouse feces microbial communities from Columbus University, Ohio, United States - Sal1 (Metagenome Metatranscriptome) ... | reverse complement strand
TGACATTATATCATATTTTTCGTCATTTTACGACACAAATCCTGCAACAGCTCATCTGCCGCAGAAATTTCGTTATTTTTCACATTCCCGTAGATCACTCCACCGATCGGCGCGGAGCCGTTACCGTCACACAACCGCCTCCACCAATATCATCTCCTCGTACTCAACTTCTCTGACCCCTGTCTCCTTCGTCTTATTAAAATTAAATACCAAAAGATATCCCCTTTTCATATGATAATGTCTGAGATACTCCGCCAATTGTGCCTCTCCCTGCTCATGCCTTGCCTGCCCGTACCACAGCTTGACTTCTACGATGAATCGCTCCCCGTGATAATCCACGATCAGATCCGTTCGCTCACGGTTTCTTGTCTCTGCCTCCACATAACAATTTCCCTGACCATTGATAATAGACTTTAAAAACAACATAAAGTACCGCCGTCCATCTTCCTCATAGAATCTCTGTCCCCGATCTCCGTAAAGGTCGTCGAAATGCGTGACAAATCTCTTCAGGATCAATTTCATATTCAGACGTCCATTTTCTATAAACTGGTTCCTATCCTTCCATGCCACATCATAAATCTGTTCCTGCTGCATTTGGGGCGACGCAAGATAGAGATTATACAATAAACTCTCAAAAATCCGATTCGCGATCACCAACTGATTCTCTGATACTCTGGCAAATCCGAACATCAGAGCCTCCTCCAGAGACGGAATCCCTATCACATACGCGATCTCTTTTCCCTTAAACAACAGATCCCGAAGCATCTTATCCAACTCCGGATAATCTCTCAGCTTATGGATCAGCGAATCAAAGAGCATATTGGTCTCTTCCAACAGAATCCTGACCGCTTTCAAGAAGCCTTCCCTTGTCCATGCACTGCTCCTATCTTCAAAACCTTCACTGCCGTTTACTCTTTCGTCAACAATCTTACATATGCGAGATACCAAAAATGGATAGCCAGATGTATATTCATAGATAAGTCTCGCTATCAGCCCTACATCCATACCCGTATGATGATCTGCCTCATATTCAATAAGCATTCCTGCAATATCTGCTTCTGAGAAACTCATATCAATCAGAAAATCCGCTGCAATATTCCACGGGCTGTTAATCTTAGAATCTTCACCCGGGCACAATTTCCTTCTGATATTCTTGATATCATATACTCCCGCAAGAATAACCGATTGAAATGTCGGAATACTGTCTCGCCTGATATAATACCCTCTCAGCTGCGACAGGAAGTCCAGAAACACCTGATTATCAGACGCACTGTCTACTTCGTCGATCATCAGGATAATCGGGCAGGAAGCCTCCTTACAGACATCACTCAGCGCTTCAAACAATTCCGTCAGTTCGAATTCCTCCCGATTCGTTTCCAGCATTTTTTGCAATGGATACAAAGATTCCAACGTCAGATTTTTATTCAGATCAGCCGCCTTGATAAATTTTCTGGCAAATGCAATAGAGAATACGTTTTCATTCCTGAATTTAGACGCGCTTAACATCTGAAAATCCATACTGATCACGATATAATCATCTTTCAAGAATTCTTCCAATGCCTTAAGCGTAGTTGTCTTCCCAAACTGTCTCGCTCTATTGATCGTAAAATATTGCCCGGCATCCACCATGGCTTTTATCTTCTCAAGCCGTTCTGTGATATTCACCATATAATGGATCTGCAGCCGGCAATCTCCGCTCGTATTGAAAATTCTGCCTTTTCTATTCATTTATTCTTCATGTCCCCTACACGATCTCCACATCCTGTATCATCACCGGCATCCCCGCCGACTGGCACAGCTGCACCAAACTGCTGTGATCCCCGTAATAAGCGTCGCTCAGCGCGATCGCCCGGTCAAGCTCGGCAGAATCATCATAGATCCCCCATCCTTCCGCCTTATACTCTTCCACCAGCTTCTCATACTCCGTCCACAGCTGCGGGCGCATAGACTCTATCGTCGCCTTGATCAGCGGATGCGGCCGCCACAGAAGCGCCACGTCCTCCACGCTCTCCTTGAATGTCTCGAACACAGAACGCATCTTGGCCAGCATCTTCTCATCATGCTTCAGCAATGCCGTCACACTGGTATTATACAGGATCACCTTCTTCCTGCTCCCATCCTCATTCTGCAGGATCGGCAGCCATTTCTCCGGTATCTCGCAGTCGTCTTCCGATGTCTCCAACACCTTATCCATCTTCGGCGACCCAAGCCCCAGGATCTTCTTCTCCCACTGAGCCCTTGTATTCTCACCCACTGCCTCAGACAAGATCTCGATATAAGCCTTCCGCATATCCTCCGACTGCACGATGACCACATCTGCATTCAGCACCCCGGGAGTGATGCAGAAATGTTCGATCCCCTTGAGCGCCTCCTTGTTCTCCGGATCGACCTCTCCTAATACAAAGTATGGAATATAGACCAATTTCTCCGTATACTGCTTCAGATTCTTAGAATAAAATTTCGGCGCCACACTGGTCACATAATTATAGTCGTCATAAGGATTATGGATGAAGATCATATCCGGCCGACGCGCGTCAAGATCATACTCGTCATAATGCGTGATCGGAACATAATCCGGATACTGATCTCCCTCATAATGCAGCTCCTTGAAACTGCCGTCCGTATTCCGGTCAAAATATGGGATCGGGATCACATAGGCGTCACAGTCCGGATCCTCATCCGCCGCCTTCCACACACTTTCCAGTGAATCCCACATAGACGCCTTATATGGAAGGAACACGACCTCCCTGCGCTCCGGAATGTCATGCTTAATGCTGTTCTCCATCCTGACCAGGGATTTGCGGAGCGCCTTGGACGCCTGGTTCGCATTCACCGGCTGTCCCTGGCTGATCTTCTCATAGAACTGGTATACCAACTCGCAATACTCCTCGATCAGCGAGATCGTAACAAAGTCTTCTCCTTCTACTGCTTCGATGATCTCTCCCAATTTAATGGCGCATTCCTGGCATTGTGACAGCAGATCCAGCGCCGCTTCTATGTTCTTCCTCTCTATTGTCTTCTTTATCCCATCATGTGCCCTGCCGAGTAATTTCGTAAAATCCTCCGCCTGCTTCTTCTGCGCTCTCGTCATATCTGCTTCCCCTTCGAATCCTTTTTCTATTTGCAGCCAAATGAATCAAAAAAGACTGCTATATCATCACACCAGATATAACAATCTATTTTCAGCCTACTTCCGATCCGGTCAACCGTACACTACCACATATTCTGTCCGTTCACAGCGGCAGGTGTTCCGCCTTCCGGGATCATCCGCTACTTCTGCTTCTGTTTCCCTGCCGCTGCAGCCTTCCCGGCAGGCTTTGCCTTCGCCGCAGCCACGGTAGGCCTTGCTGCCTTCGTAGCCCTGCCCGGCGCCGCCTTTGCCGTTCTGCCAGACGCTGCCTTTGCCGTTCTGCCAGACGCTTCCTTTGCCGTTCTGCCAGACGCTTCCTTTGCCGCCTTGCCTGCCGCCGCGCCCCCTTCGGTTCCGGCGCCGATGCCTACGGCAGTCCCGTCTCCTGCCGCCTCATCTTCTGCCTCGGCGTTCTCAGCCTCCCTTGCAGCTTCTTCTGCCGCCCTCTTAGCAGCTTCCGCCTCTTCCGCTTCCTTGATCTTCTGCGGATTATATTTCAGAAAATACGCGTAGATATCCACGATCGCCTGATACAGCTCCTCGGGGATCGCCGTCCCCAGGTCAAGCTGCGTAAGAACGGTCGCCAGGGAATTATCCTCATACACCGGCACCCCGTTCTCGTTCGCCATCTCCACGATCCTCTCTGCCATATATCCAAGCCCCGATGCAACGATCACCGGCGCCACGTCTTTATTCTCATCATACCGCAGTGCGACTGCTTTCTTATTCATCACATCATCATATTGTGACATTGATCGAATTTCTCCTTTCGAATATCTTCGGGAATGCGGCAGATACCTGAATCGGTACTTTGTTCTGCTCTACGCCCAGATACTCCAATTCCAGCTTATTCCTACTCATGATCTTGCGGATATTATCCCGGATATCACTCTCATGTCCCGAGAGCTCTTCCGGATAGTGGATCAGCATATCTATCTTTCCCTTTTCATAATACAACATCATGTCAAAAAAGCCAACATCTTTCATATCAAATTTGATCAAAAGCTTCACACCGCGCTCGTCAGATCCCGGATTCCCGGATTCTTCATCCGGATCTACCCACATCTCGGAGAACATCGGCACACCGTCCAGGATCACCGGCAGCATCACATGCATCAGCGGCATATAGACGCTCTCATTCACCAGCATACTCCTCATAACATTTATGAATGCCTCTCTGTTCTCGATCCCCGCTTCGCCTTTCACGCCTGCCTGCATAATATTAAGAAGCTTATCCGCCAGTTCATTCTTCCCTGCCGCCCTGTCATAATCGACGTTCAGCAGCATCTCCCGGAACCCTTCTGCCGTCATTCCTTTAAAATGCTTCCGGAATGTAGGGAAATCCATCAGCCGCCAGAAAGCCTGCACCACATTGTCGATATTCCCGCTCTCATAGCGCGCCGTATTGAACGCAACAAGCGTCACCAGGTCGCGAAGTTTCCCAAGCTCCCTGTTGTCCGCCACATATTTCCCCATATAGGGGATGATCTGTTCCTTCAGTAATCTTGTATTCGCGGCGTTGGCGTCCATCGAATGCTGCTTGAGCCTCATGGCAAGCCTCTCAAGCCCATCCCTGTCATTACGGAACATCCGCGCTTCGATCTCTTCTAGCGTCCCCTTGATATTCTCAAGGATATGTTTTCCCGACGACATGTCGTTATATTTCTTAAGAAGGTCCAGCACGCCTGCTTTAAGCTCTACAGTCGTCGCTTCGTCCATGATCTGGCGCAGTACGTCGAACAGAGGACCCTGCAGCCGGTTCGCTCCCGCCATCTGAGCCTTCAGGAATTCATTCAGTTTCTCCGGCGACATCTCAAGCATCTGGAAAAATGCCTGGATATCTGCCGCAGTTCCTTTCCCGATTCCGGATTCCACTATGTTCGCCATCCCGCCGAAGATCATCTTGCTCATGATCTCGTTCAGCTTCGGCAGATCCCTCAAAGACTGTACGAAGCTGCCGAAATTAGAATCATATGCGACGCCTTTTCCGCCGTCGTTATTGCCGGATTCGGTGCGGCCGTCCGCCCTTCCTACCTTATTCGCTTCTACCGGATTCTTGATGCTTAAGTCTTCCGCCTGCTGAGAAGGAGACGGTTTGTTGTTTATCGAATTGTCATATCCGACGGTGGGAGTTGTTACTTTTAAAATATTTGACATTTTTTCACCTACTCTATAATTTACTCTTATCCTTTCACGCCATTATGACGATATATTTAAAAATAATACTTTTTAAACATATCAACATTAATAGATAAGGCGGTACTAATATTATGGATAACATGCTTGAAATGTATCTTTATGAGACTAACACTCTTATGGAACAACTGGATGAACTATTGATAGAAGCTGAAAAAAATGAAGCCTTCACGACCAATGATGTGAATGAAATCTTCCGCATCATGCACACGATCAAAGGCTCGTCTGCCATGATGGAATTCTCCACGCTGATGGAGATCGCCCATCATATAGAAGACTTGTTCTTCTATATCCGTGAAAACGGAATGGATTCTTTGGATGAATCACATAAAAGCGATCTGTTCAATCTGATGTTCCAGTCTACGGACGCCCTTCGTGTTGAGGTTGAAAAAATCGAAAACGATGAGCCTCTTAGCACTAATATCGACCAGATCATAACAAATATTAATAGTTTTTTGGAAAAAATCAGTTCTTCCGGCAACAGTTCCTCCGATGCGCAGACGGAAAAAGCCGACGCTTCTTCTGCCGCTCCGGTCGCCGACGCACAGGCGATCGCCGTTATCAACCAGGAACTTGCAGGATGCCCGGCAAGCAGTATGCCATATTTCATCCGGATTCATTTTGAACAAGGATCCGGCATGGAGAATCTTCGTGCGTTCATGACCATTACTGCTTTGAAAGAGATCGACCTCCAATTCGAACACTATCCGGAAGATGTAGAGACCAATTCCGAGACGAGCGAGGCCATCATCGACCACGGCTTTTATATCGCGCTTTCCTCCGCCGACGATGTGGAGAAAGCGGTTCAGATCATTAAGATGCAGAACAGTATCGAAACTTACGAAGTCATCGAGAACGCCACGGTCAAGGCCGCGGAAGCTTCTTCTCCGGCTCCGGCGGCGGCTCCGGCTCCTTCTGCCGCTCCTGCCGATACGGCGGCGGCTCCGGCAGCCGATACGGCTTCTGCCGCTTCCCCTGCTAAGCAGGCGGCTCCGGCGGCTTCTGCCTCACACAACAGCGCTCCGGTCAAGCAGAGCCTGATCAGCGTTAACTTGTCCAAGCTTGACAGCCTGGTAGCGATCGTCGGCGAGATCGTTATTACAGAATCTATGGTTACATCTTCTCCTGACCTGCAGAACCTGAAGCTTGATAACTTCATGAAGTCTGCCCGTCAGCTTAGAAAATTAACAGACGACCTTCAGGATATTGCCATGTCTCTGCGAATGGTTCCTCTGTCCGGTACTTTCCAGAAGATGAACCGTATCGTCCGCGACATGAAGAAGAAACTTAACAAAGATGTCCGGCTTACACTGGTAGGCGAGAACACGGAAGTAGATAAGACTGTTGTAGACAGCATCGGCGATCCGATCATGCATATCGTCCGTAACTCTATGGATCACGGTGTCGAGACTACGGCAGAGGAACGTATTGCCGCAGGTAAAGATCCGCAGGCTGAGATCATTCTTTCCGCAGCCCACACCGGAAGCGAGGTAATAATCTCCATATCCGACGACGGGCAGGGCATGGATCCGGAAAAGATCCTTGCTAAGGCAGAACGCAACGGTATCCTTACCAAGCCGGCCAGCGATTATTCCAAGAAAGAGATCCTGTCTCTTCTTATGCTGCCGGGATTCTCTACTAACGAAGAGGTTACGGAATTCTCCGGCCGAGGCGTAGGTATGGACGTTGTAAAGAAGAACGTGGAAGCCGTAGGCGGAACGATCTCCATCACAAGCGAACTCGGCAAAGGCAGCTGCACAACGCTTAAGATTCCATTAACGATGGCGATCACAGACGGTATGGAAGTCTCTGTCGGTAATTCCATGTTCACTATTCCGATCGCCAACATCCGCCAGTCCTTCAAACCACAGAAGGAAGAAGTGATTCTGGATGCCAGCGGCAACGAGATCATCAAGTGCCTGGATGCGTTCTATCCTATTATAAGGATACATGAATTATATAATATTGAAACAGAGGTCACCAACATAGAAGACGGTATCCTGATCTGGGTGGAGACCGCAGACAAGTCCTACTGTCTGTTCGTAGATGAGCTTCTCGGAGAACAGCAGGTGGTTGTGAAGCCGCTCTCCTCATTCTTAAGCAACTTTAACATTAAGAATTCGGGAATCGGCGGATGCACGATCCTTGGAGACGGCAACATCAGTCTGATCCTGGATATCGGCAACCTGTATGCAGCGACTCAGGGCTTATATTAAAGTGTACGAAAAAACTGGAGGAATAACTATGTCAGCAGATACAGCAGTAAATACAGCAAATGAAGTTATGGAGAATGGAACGCCAGTCTCAACAGAGCGATTCTTAACGTTCAGCTCCGACGGACTCAATATCGGAGTCAGCACGAATTATGTCATCGAGATCATAACGAACCATACGATCACTATGGTTCCCCTTGTTCCGGATTATGTGAAGGGTATCATTAACCTGAGAGGACAGATCATCCCTATCATTGACATCCGCCTGCGTATGGGTAAGCCTTCTATTGAATATACGAGTTCAACTTGTATTATCGTGTTGAATATTAATGCCATCTCCATTGGTATTATCGTAGATGCAGTCCAGCAAGTCATGGATATTGATCAGAGCAAGATCTCTCCTGTTCCGGTTGAGAATCAGCAAGAATTGATCAACGGGATGATATCCTCATCCGACCGTTCCGTGATTCTCTTCCTGGATTGTGAACAGCTTGTCCAGTCATACTAAATATACAAAGGAGACAGAATCATGTTGACCATTAATGACCGTGACTTTCAGCGTTTAGTCACTTTTGTACATCAGAATTACGGGATTGATCTTTCGAAGAAGCGCCAACTTATCCTCGGGCGTCTCTCCAATACGATTCTTTCCATGGGTTTCTCTTCATTTGAAGAATATATTGACAACCTGATCAAGAATAAGAAGCCGGAAGACCTGGAACTGATGTTGAATAAGCTTACTACCAACTATACCTTCTTTATGCGTGAAAGCGCGCATTTTGATCTTTTCAGAGATACGATCCTTCCCTATCTCGTAGAGACAAAGAAGGATAAAGTACTCAGTATATGGAGCGCCGCCTGTTCTTCCGGAGAAGAACCTTACACGATCTCTATGATCCTGAAGGAATTCTTCGGAGCTAAGGCATCCGCCTGGGATACCAGGGTTCTCGCAACCGATATTTCGCAGAATGCCTTGGTTGCCGCGAAGAACGCCGTATATGAGGAGGATTCCTTAAAGGAACTCTCCCCAACCTGGAAGTCCAAATATTTCCGTCAGACTGGTCAGCCCGGGGTCTATACCGTAGCGCCGGAGATTAAGTCCAACGTCATTTTCCGGACATTCAACCTGATGGATCCCATCAAGTTCCGGCTCAAATTCGACGTTATTTTCTGCCGGAATGTTATGATCTATTTTGATCAGCCTACAAAAGACGCTTTGGTAAAACGTTTTTATGACGCGACAAATCCGGGCGGTTATCTTCTGATCGGACATTCCGAGAGCCTGAACAAAGCAACAACACCTTATAAGTATCTGAAACCTGCAACATATCGAAAAATGTAGTATCGCTTATAGAAGCTGCTTTTGAAGATTCAGAAGCGGCTTTTGTAAGTGGTGATGAATAATATGTAGAAAGGAATCTATCTATGAAAATTAAAGTATTAGTCGTTGACGACTCCGCCCTATTTCGGCAAATGATCATACAACATTTGTCTTCCAAACCGAATATTGAAGTTGTAGGTTATGCCATCAATGCATACGACGCCAAGCAAAAAATCCCCCAGCTGAAACCGGACGTCCTCACCCTGGATGTGGAGATGCCGGGTCTTAACGGGATTGAATTTCTAAAGCAGCTGCTTCCGACGACCCCTCTGCCGGTCGTACTGGTGTCTTCTCTGAACTTAAGCGTATTCGACGCGCTTTCGGCAGGAGCCGTTGATTTCGTACGCAAACCGGATATGAGTGTCGCAAATTCCAAGAATACCTTCTTTACCTCCCTGGTACTCAAGGTTCAGGCTGCCTCCAAAGCGAAAGTCCGCGTCCCGCAGACAGGCAGCGGCAGTACACCTGCCGCTTCTCCTGCGATCCCGCAGACTCCTGCAAGATTCCAGGGGAAAAGCACTGCTCCGGGACCGGCTGCTTTGCAGCACTCTGCTTCCGCCAAACCAATGCCTTTCCCGCCGCTTTCGCGTAATGTCCTTGACTCGACGATCATCGGGCTTGGCGCTTCCACAGGCGGAACAGAAGCGACTCTGGAAGTCTTAAAGAGGCTCCCTGCCAATATTCCGGGCATGGTGATCACACAGCATATGCCGGAAGGATTTACAGAGATGTACGCACAGCGCCTGAACCGGATCTGCGCCATGGAAGTCCGCGAGGCAAAGAACGGAGATATCATCCACCCGGGACTTGCTCTCATCGCTCCAGGCGCCAAACAGATGGAGGTGATCCGTTCCGGACGCAACTACATGGTTCAATGCCGCGCCGGCGCAAAAGTCAGCGGCCACTGTCCGTCCGTAGACGTCCTGTTCAACTCTATCGCCAAGAATGTCGCCATCAATAAGGTCGGCATCATCATGACAGGTATGGGACGCGACGGCGCCGACGGATTGCTCAAGATGCGCCAGTCCGGAGCCTTTACGATCGGACAGGACAAAGACTCCTGCGTCGTATACGGAATGCCTATGGTCGCTTATAATATCGGCGCGGTCTGCACCCAGGCTTCCTGTGAAAATATCGCCTCCGTGCTGCTGAATCATCTCAAGAAATAATTTTTATATTTCCTGAAAATGAGTGTCTTATTTGGGGTTATGAATCCCGAAGTTATGCCGATATTCATAGTATAACAAATAAATATACTCAGATAATGGAGTTGACAATATTTATTATGAAGGGAGTTCAGTATGAAAATAACAACTAACAATGTGATTAATAATTTCACTGACCGGCGTATTCATACAAAGGATAATTCTGCTCCTTCCGTAATCTCTAATGACGGACATAACTTCGATGCGGTTATCATAAAGTCGGATCCCAGGCAGATTGAAGAGCGTACATTTGCCAAGGCAGTTGCACAGCGATTGTCTTCCGAGATAAAGGACACGGCGTCTGCAGATAAGATTCAAAGCCTGCAGAATCAAGTGGCTTCGAACACATATCACGTTGATGCACACGCCATAGCTGCCAGAATGCTGCTTTTGTAAGTAGGAGGATATACAGAATGAATGATTTTACAGATTACGGCAAGATCATCGAAGAGTTTATTACTCTTTTTGACAATCTGATCCCCATAGAGCAGGAGAAACTTGACGCCGCTGTCAAGAATCAGGTTACGTTCATTGAGGACTGCATGCATAGAGAACAGGCTGCAGTTCTTCAATTGCGCGGTCTGGAACAGAAGCGGGAAGCAGAGCAGAGGCGTCTTGGGATGGAAGGATATAGCTTCCGCCAGATCCTGGAACATGTTCCTGCAGAGACGGACGCACTCTTACGTCCTCTGTTTGACCAGTTATCTGACCGGGTCCGTAGCTTCCAGTCTGTAAGCGCCAGCGCAAAGGACATCATTGAAGTGAATCTTCACGTGATACAGTCCGCTCTTGCTTCGGAAGGCCCCGGCAAAGATACGTACTCTGCTTCCGGGCAGAAAAAAGACACTACCAACAATAAGAACCACTTTACAAGTCGTTCTGTTTAATAGATCAGGAGGAGATAATTATGATACGATCCACATTTGCCAGCTTCACAACAGCTCAGCTCGGTATGGCTGCAAGCCAGCGCTCACTCGATGTTGCCGGTCAGAATATCGCTAATATCAATACGATTGGATATACCAAACAGCGGCTTGATGTCGCCAGTCTGAATCTGCAGAAAGGTTCTATGTACAATTCCAAATCCAGTATCAAAGTCGGATTTGGTGTTGAGATGACCGGGATCTCTCAGCTGCGAGACCCGTTCCTGGACGCACAGTACCGTTCCCAGATCAGTAAACTTGGAACTTCAGACGCACATGCCGCAGGATTTGAACGGCTGACCCCTATATTTGACGAAGCTGTCATGGATGGTGTCCGTGAAGCCTTCATTTCCCTGACCAGTTCTCTGAGTACTCTTTCTACTCAGGTAGGTAACAAAGAGAATGACGCATTGGTACGTTCCAAGATGCAGACGATCTTGAACCTGTTCCATGACAATGCCGTACGTCTCCAGGATGTGCGCGACGATGTCCAGCAAGGTTTCGCCACTACGGATCTCGGCGATCTGAACCAGATCCTTGAGAATATCGCTGAATTGAATACCAGTATCAAGAACAGCCAGATCCTTGGCAATCCGGCTCTTGAGCTGAAAGATCAGCGCAACAACTTATTGGATGAACTGGGAAGTTATCTTCCTATTACCGTAAAATACGAAGACAAGATCATCGGACCAGGACAGACCGTTGAAGTTCTGAACGTGAATTTCACAGATACCAACGGCGTGAAGCATTCTCTGATCGCCGACGACCGCTTCTCCAAATTTAAAGCGGATGTCAGCGGAGAACCGGTTACTCTGTCTCTGATCGACGCGGACGGCAATACTATTAATGTTACAGATACCATTGGTTCCGGTACTTTAAAAGGAACCCTGGATATGATCAACAAATCCGGTGATTTCGACGGAACAGATTTTAAAGGGATCGGATACTATGAGAAGGCTCTTGATTCTCTGGTGGATACGTTTGCAAAGAAATTCAATGAATTGAATCAGGTGATGGATGATTCTAATCCACCGAAACCTATTCCTGGAAAAGAAAATCCTCTTTTTGTGACCACTGACGGTTCAACTGATTTTACCGCTTCCAACATCAAGATCGCGGATGATTGGGCAAACGGCACATATGGCATCACAGCTTCTAATAACTACGTAGTTATTGACCAGGATAAGGGCACCACTGCCAATGAGAATATCCTGAACATGGTAAAATTACTGGAATCCAAGACGATCGAGTTCTCCGTTACCAACAAAGACGGGATTCCCATCAAGTTCTATACCGGTAACTTCCATGATTGCTTCGCCAACATCGAAGCGACTCTCGGTATCGACTACAAAGCTGCGAATACCATGCTGCAGAACCAGATCGCCGTACTGAACGAAACGGCAAATAACAGGGACGCTATCTCCGGCGTTCAGTTAGATGAAGAAGGTATGGATCTGTTACATTATAACCAGTCATATTCTGCTGCTGCAAGATTTATGACAACTTTAGATGAAGCGCTTGATAAACTGATCAACGGCACCGGCGTAGTCGGAAGGTAACAGGAGGGATAGGATAGTATGAGAATTACGACGAATGCAATTTTAAGAAATTATAAATCAAATCTTGGCGCTTCTCTGTCTAACCTGGATATGGCAAGAACCAAGGTTATGACACAGAGAAAGTTCAATTCCACCGCGGAAGATCCGTCCAGCGCACTGCGCGCCGCCGTCCTTCAGCGTAAATATGCCCGGAACGAAGACTACCGCACCCTGGTACAGGACGTCCAGTCCTTCCAGGACTCACAGGAAGACGCGGCGATGCAGATCAACACCCTTGCAAAAACCTTAAGCAAGCAGTATGGTCTTGAAGCCCTGAACGGTACCAACGGCTCGAAAGAGACCCGGGAAACCTACGCGGACGCATGGCGCGGCGCACAGGAAAGTATGGTTCTCAGCCTGAACGCAAGCTACGAAGGGAAATACGTATTTGCCGGAAGCGACGGTATGAATGCTCCTTTCAAGCTTACAAAAGACGCCAACGGAAAACAGATCCTGCTTTACCGGAATGTGGATGTGACGACGGGCGAACTTTATGGTGAGGACGGCAAGATCAATACTGATAATGCTATAAATAATCCGACTAGTAATCAGAAACGTCTGGAACAATTATCCAATGACACCTTATTCGTAGACCTGGGATTCGGACTGAATATTGACGATAATACCGGTATCGACCCATCTAGCGTATTTAACACCAGTCTTCCTGGTATTAATGTGGTCGGATTCGGAACCAATACGGAAACCGGGAATTCCAAGAACATGATCATCCTCATGGGACAGATCGCCGACATGTTAGACGCAGAAGAATTCGATTATGAAGGATACCGCGATATGCTTGCCGAGTTTGACGAGGGACGCGACACGGTTCTTGAGAAGGTTACCATGCTCGGTACGCAGACGGAATTCCTTACCACCACCAAAGACCGGTTAGACACCGCCATGATCAATCTTTCCACCCAGATTGACAATGTGGTAAATGTTGATATGGCAGAGGCGATCATGAATTTTTCATGGGCACAATATGCTTATAACGCCGCATTAAAAGTCGGTAATAATATATTGACACCTTCATTTATTGATTTCATGCGTTAATAAATATATCTTAAAAAGGAAGGGAGGAAAATAGGTATGAATCAACTCATTAAGATTACGACAGTTCCTATTCAATATGAGCTAAAGATTAATAATGCGCGTCTGGAATATTCACGCTCAAAAGCAGAACTGGAGATCAGCAGGAACGACGGCGGATTATCCATTAAGAGCCGTCCTGTGAAATTGCATCTGGATTCATCCGAAGCAAGAAATTCCATGGTGCCTACAACAGCCAAGAGTGTGGCTCAGTCTGCTCAAAAAGGAAAAGAAGCCGCTTATAGTGCGACCGCTCAGATGGCTCAGGAAGGAAAACTGCTCCTGAAGGCAGACATTGGCGAAGATGTCATCGGTCAGATCATGCAGCAGAGAACCGCACAGCCCACCGGCGAATTCAAACTCGGTTTTATACCGTCTGCTCCGGTAGATATCAGCTATGAAGCAGCCGATCTGACGATCAACTATGAGATGGATAAGTTGAATTTCGACCTGAAAGTGGCGAACGGCAACTTTGAATTCATCCCTGGCAACATAGAGATGTCGATCACTCAGCATCCTGACGTATTGATCGAGTATGTGGGCGGACCGATCTATGTACCGCCGAGTGCAGATCCTAATTATGAACCGATAGATGTAAGGGCTTAGCATAGCCCTTACTTTTTTAAAATTTCAGGAGGAATTATACTTTGAACATAAATGCGAAATACTTTGGACCAATTTCATATGAAGAAAAGGAATTGATTCACATTATCAACGGATTGATCGGTTTTGAATCCTACAATAAATATCTCCCGATCCCCTTTCAGGAAGAAGACGATTCTCTGATCTCTTTGCAATGTCTGGAAGATGAGGATCTATCATTCATATTGATGAATCCGTTCAGCATATGCCAGGATTACAGTCCCAAGTTATCCGACCAGGAGCTTAAAGAGCTTGGCGCAGAATCTGCAGACGATATCTCTTATTATGTGATCAGTGTCATCCGTGAATCTGTCGCCCAGTCCACTGTAAATCTTAAGGCTCCCCTCGCCGTCAACGCCATAAACCGTCAGGCGAAACAAGTGATCCTGGAACAGGCGGAATATACTTTCCGTCATGCCCTCGGCGACATGATTCATAAGGAGGGTTAGGATTATGCTTATATTACAACGCCGGAAAGGACAGTCCCTTTCCATTAACAACAACATTACACTTACCGTCGTTGACACCGGCACAGACTGGGTCAAGCTTGCCATCGACGCTCCGAAAGAAGTGCCGATCCTTCGCTCCGAACTGAAAGAAGCGGCGGCGGAGAACCAGAAGGCTTCCGCTACCGCCCCCATCCAGGTGCTGGATGAAATCCTGAAGAAGAAATGATCAGCTGCAAAATATCTGCG
>Ga0224483_100284_pt1 | contig 15122 bp, 14 predicted proteins | sample hydfratestSal1_FD_181453 | JGI IMG/M metagenome (GOLD analysis project Ga0224483, IMG submission 181453) | Metatranscriptome of mouse feces microbial communities from Columbus University, Ohio, United States - Sal1 (Metagenome Metatranscriptome) ... | reverse complement strand
CCCATATATACGTCACTTTTTCGGCTTGATGAAAAATGAATGTTATGAACAATCTATACTCACCCAAAACTAATTGGTGGCGCCTCGGTAATAAATATCGGTGGCGATAACTTATATCCTAAACAAATCTCTACAACTCTCCCAATAAGGACAACATTTTCTTTAGCCACTGATTGCGCCAGTAATCGGTGGCTATTTATTTTTTAGGTTCGTTTTATAATCCCCTTTCAAAAAATTTACAGATATTATTTTCAGAATGGAAACTTACAAATCATTACTTCCGGTGGATAAGGATGGATATTACGGCCGTTTCGGCGGCGCATACATACCCGAAATTCTTCACAAGAATGTGGAAAATCTTCTTGCGGCATTTCACCGCTATGTGGACGACCCCGAATTTAACGCTGAGTTCGAGCTTCTGCTGCGCGATTATGTCGGACGCCCTTCACCTCTTTACAGGGCTTCCCGCATGAGCCGGATGTATGGTACCAACATATACCTGAAGCGTGAGGACCTCAACCATACCGGTGCTCACAAAATTAACAATGCCATAGGTTCCGCACTTCTGGCAAAGAGGATGGGGAAGAAGCGGATTATTGCCGAGACCGGAGCCGGTCAGCATGGAGTGGCTACCGCCACGGTGTGTGCTCTGCTCGGTCTGGAGTGTGTAGTTTATATGGGAGCCACAGATGTGGCACGGCAGCAGCCCAATGTGGAGCGCATGAAGATGCTTGGTGCCAGAGTGGAGCCTGTGCGCAGTGGCAACATGACACTCAAGGATGCTACAAATGAGGCTATACGCGACTGGTGTTGCAACCCCGACAGCTTTTATATAATAGGTAGCACGGTAGGTCCACACCCTTATCCGGAGATGGTGGCACATTTCCAGTCGGTAATCAGCCGCGAAATCAAGGAACAGCTCCGCTCGCAGATTGGACGTGAGAATCCTGACTATGTGGTGGCTTGTGTGGGAGGTGGAAGTAACGCTGCCGGGGCCTTCTATCACTTTATCAATTCACAATCGGTGCGTCTGATAGCTGCCGAGGCGGCCGGAAAAGGAGTGGATTCAGGAGAGACCGCCGCTACCATGCATGCCGGAAGCGAGGGTATAATCCACGGGGCACGCACAATGGTGATGCAGACTCCTGACGGACAAATCATAGAACCTTACTCCATTTCTGCCGGTCTTGACTATCCCGGCATAGGTCCTCTTCATGCTTATCTCGCCACTTCCGGACGAGCCAAGGTGATGGCGATTACCGATACCGAGGCTCTTGACGCCGCGTTGCGTCTTACACGCACCGAGGGTATTATTCCGGCGCTTGAATCAGCTCACGCGCTTGCTGTGCTCGACAAGATGAAGTTTGCCAACGATGATGTTGTGGTAATCAATGTGTCGGGTCGAGGTGATAAGGACATGCACACATATCTCGCTAATATACCACTGAATAATGACTGATTATGAAAAAACTTACTCAATATATCAAGACGATTCCCGCCGACCTTGAGACTCCGGTGGGTATATATCTCAAAATCCGCGACCTCTATCCGCAGTCAGCGCTGCTGGAGAGTAGTGACTATCACACATCGCAGAATTCAGTGTCGTTTGTAGGGGTTGAACCGATAGCATCCTTCAGGGTAGTTGATGAGAAGGTAATCATGTCATATCCGGGAGGTGAGGAAGTTATAAAGCCTATAAGCGGCGATGTTGATGTAGTGACTGAACTGAAGAATTACATCCGGAGCTTCAAAATCCCCAGTGCGCGTGAGGATTTGCCCGACGGATTTTTCGGATATACAGCATACGATGCTGTGCGTTACTTCGAGAATGTGACTATTCAGCCCCGCGAGGCAAAATTCGATGGGATTCCGGATATCTGCTACATGCTTTACCGCTATGTCATACAGGTAAATCATTACCGCAATGAAATGACTATTGTGGAGAATTGCCCGGAAGGGGAGGCGTCTGGGATTCCCGGCGTAATATCTGTGCTTCACAATAATAATATGGCGCAGTACCCGTTCATTGCCCACGATGACCTTGAGTCGAGCATGAGTGACGATGATTTCAAGGAGATGGTGAGGAAATGCGTGCATCATGCTTTGCGAGGGGATGTGTTTCAGATTGTGCCTTCGCGTAGGTTTTCACAAGGCTTCTCAGGGGATGAGTTCAATGTCTACCGCGCTCTGCGCTGCATCAATCCGTCACCCTATCTGTTCTACTTTGATTTCGGTTCATTCAGAGTGTTCGGCTCATCACCCGAGACACATCTGCGCATCACCGGACGCACAGCCTATATCGACCCGATTGCAGGAACTTTCCGCCGCACGGGCGATGATAAGCGTGACCGCGAACTGGCACAGGCTCTTCTTGCCGATGAGAAGGAGAATGCTGAACATATCATGTTGGTCGACCTCGCCCGTAATGACCTAAGCCGCAGCGGAGGGAAGGTGAGCATTGATTTCCTGAAGCAGATACAATATTATTCGCATGTAATCCACATGGTGTCAAGGGTAAAAGCTGAATTGCCCGAAGGGGTTGACAATTATCGGCTTTTTGCCGATACTTTTCCTGCAGGTACTCTCAGTGGCGCGCCTAAAGTTAGGGCAATGCAGATTATCAACGAAGTGGAGCCTCACAGCCGTATGCTCTATGGTGGCTGTATAGGTTTCCTTGGTTTCAACGGTGATATCAATCAGGCTATAACTATAAGGAGTTTCCTCAGTTACGGAAATCGGCTCTATTCTCAGGCCGGTGCCGGAATCGTGGCTCATTCCGTTCCTGAAAACGAGCTGCAGGAGACACGCAATAAACTTGGAGCGCTTATCAAGGCTGTGACTTACGCCACTGAATTTTAAAAGTCACGTTTTTAACTCTCTAAAAATAGATACGACATGCGATTACTTATATTTGATAATTACGATTCATTCACTTACAATATAGCCCATGCGGTGCGAGAACTTGGCATTATCCCGGACGTACGGCGCAATGATAAAATAACCCTCAAAGAAATAGAGGTGTATGATAAAATCATTATCTCTCCGGGTCCGGGTATCCCATCAGAGGCAGGAATACTTCCGGAGCTCCTTGAGCATTATGCCACCGTCAAACCAATACTCGGTGTCTGCCTCGGGCATCAGGCTATAGGTGAGAGGTTTGGAGCATCATTGCGTAATCTCTCCACTGTTTATCATGGAGTACAGTCGCGGATACATCTTGTGGCTGACGATTATATATTTGCAGGTCTACCCTCCGAGTTTGAGGTTGGACGTTATCATTCGTGGGTGGTTGACCGCAGTACTCTTCCGTCCGAGCTTCAGGTCACTGCCTTCAGTCCAGATGGTGAGATTATGGCTATGCGCCACCGGGAGTATGATGTGAGGGGGGTGCAGTTTCACCCTGAATCTATACTGACTCCCGAGGGCATGACTATTATTGAAAATTGGCTCAACCATTAGACTCTCTGAGTGGATTGATTCTTAATTTATAAAATAGTGAAAATCAGTTTTAGTAATTCGGCTGAACACAAAATCGAAACGATATGAAAAATCTTCTGTATAAGATGTTCGAGCATAAGAACCTGACGCGCGAGGAAGCGCGTGATGTGTTGCTCAACATCGCAGATTCAAAATATAACGACGCACAACTCTCGGCATTCATGACTGTGTTTCTGATGCGCAGCATCACTCTTGATGAGCTTACCGGTTTCCGTGATGCCCTGCTTGAACGCCGCCGCCCGGTGGATATGGGCGATGTGAAGGCGATTGACATCGTGGGTACCGGCGGGGACGGAAAGAATACCTTCAATATCTCTACTGCAACATGCTTTGTGGTTGCAGGCTCCGGACGTAAGGTGGTGAAACATGGTAATTACGGGGCAAGTTCAGTGTCGGGTGCGTCAAATGTGTTGGAGCAACATGGAGTGAAATTTACCGCTGATATTGAACGGTTGCATAAGTCGCTTGATGAGAGTGGGGTGTGTTATCTTCATGCGCCATTTTTCAGTCCGGCGCTCAAGAGTGTGGCTCCGGTACGCAAGGCGTTGGCTGTGCGTAATTTCTTCAATATGCTCGGTCCGTTGGTCAACCCTACTTTGCCGAAACATCAGTTGCTCGGTGTTTACAACCTGAAATTGATGCGCCTGTACAATTATATAGCACAGAAGGAGGGAATCGAGTGTACGGTAGTGCATTCTCTCGATGGGTATGATGAGATTTCCCTCACTTCACCCTTCAAGATTGCTTCTGCCGTGGGAGAACGCGTTTATCTTCCCGAGGAACTTGGTTTCCGGAAAGCTGCGCAGGAAGAACTTTATGGTGGTGACACTGTGGAGGATGCAGCAGTGATTTTTGATGCGCTGCTTGCAGGACGGGCTACTGATGCGCAGCGTGACTGTGTGGTGGCTAATGCCGCCTTTGCAATCCGGACTTTGGAGCCGGAAGTGTCATTGTCCGATGCTTTGGTCCAGGCATCTGAGTCAATCAGTTCCGGTCGGGCTGCGGCTTGTTTTGAAAAGTTTGTCAGACTTAACAGTGAGGCGTAGGATTATGGGTACTATACTTGATAAGATTGTTGCCAACAAACGGCGCGAAGTGGATGCAAGAATTGCCCTTCTCGGTGATAGTTTCTCTACAGAACCGCAGCGTCAGCCGGTGTCAATGAGCAGGGCTCTTCTGGAGAATCCGACTGGAATAATAGCTGAATTCAAGCGTCGTTCACCTTCCAAAGGTGAAATCCATCCCTTGGCGCTCCCTGCCGAAATCATTCCGGCATATCAGGATGCAGGGGCGGCGGCATGTTCGGTGCTTACCGATACGGTTTATTTCGGTGGTTCACTTAATGATTTGGCTGTGGCGCGCTCGGTTGCTGACATACCGTTGCTGAGGAAGGATTTCATAGTCTCCACTTATCAGATTGATGAGGCGCGGGTGTATGGTGCCGATGCAATTCTGCTCATTGCTGCTGTTTTGACCCGCGATGAGGTGGAACATTTCACCCGTCATGCTCATAAGTTGGGGCTGGAAGTGCTTTTTGAAGTGCATAATGTAAATGAAATTGAAAAATTCAGCCCCGAGATTGATATGGTGGGTGTCAACAACCGTGATTTGTCGACATTTGTCACGGACCCCGGGCTTTCTATGCAAATCGTGAAGATGTTGCCTGAAAATGTGGTCAAGGTTGCTGAGAGCGGACTCACATCTATAGATGAGGTTGAGCAACTCCATCAGGTAGGCTACAGCGGATTCCTTATCGGGGAAACATTTATGAGACATGACCGCCCAGGTGATGCACTTGCAAAATTTCTTGACGGTACACTCTGATAATGCAGAATGATATGGGTATGAAGATTAAGGTCTGTGGTATTGCCGAAGCTGTCAATGCGGCAAGGGTAGCCAATCTTGCTCCGGATTATATGGGATTTATATTTCATCCCTCCTCTCCGCGCAATTGTTTCGGACTTTCGCCTGAGGTGGTACGTGGATTGCCGGAGGAAATTACCCGTGTGGGTGTGTTTGTAAATCGGAGTGAGGATGAAATTACCTGCCGATGTGCCGAGTACGGCATAGCCACCGTGCAGCTCCATGGCGATGAGTCGCCCCGACTTTGCCACTCTCTGCAAACCAAGGGTTTCACTGTCTGGAAAGCTATAGGTATTGATGGTAGTTTGGATTGGGGTACCCTCGATAGCTATGTCGGGGCTGTGGGGCGCTTTATTTTCGATACTAAGAGCCTGGCACATGGTGGTACAGGGGTAAAGTATGACTGGCAACTGCTCCGTTTCTATAATCTCGACATACCTTTTATGCTTAGCGGAGGGATAACCCCTGATGATGTTGCGGTAATTAAAGCATTTGCTCACCCGATGTTTTCAGGCGTGGATGTCAATAGCCGCTTTGAAACATCTCCGGGAATTAAAAATATAAACTTGTTACATAACTTTATTGAAGAATTACGAACTTATGAACAAAATACAACAGCTCTTTGAACGTAAACCGTCAGAGATACTTTCGATATATTTCACATGTGGTTATCCGCATCTTGATTCTACAGTGGATGTGGTGAAGGCTCTCGCTTGCGGGGGTATAGATATGATAGAGGTGGGTGTGCCGTTCTCCGACCCTATGGCTGACGGTCCGGTGATTCAGGAGAGCTCCACTGTGGCGCTCCGTAATGGGATGACACTCGAGCTGCTCCTTAATCAGATAGAAGAGGCTCGACGTGATGAGCCCGACCTCCCGATGGTGCTGATGGGATACCTGAACCCGATGATGCAGTATGGCATAGAACGGCTTTTCATACGCTGTAAGGAAGTGGGTATAGATGCTATCATCATTCCTGACCTTCCGTTCCATGAATACATGCGAGACTTCAAGGAATTATGCCGCAGATACGACCTTCCGATGATAATGCTAATCACACCTGAGACCAGCGAGGAACGCATACGTTTGATTGATGAGAATTGCGATGGTTTTATCTATATGGTGTCAGCTGCATCCACCACAGGCACGAAAGAGAAATTCGGAGAGTTACAGCTCGAATATTTCCGAAAGGTTGATAGCCTCGGTTTGCAACACAAACGTCTAATCGGTTTTGGTATCTCCAACCCTGTGACCCTTCATGAAGCATGGACCTACTCGTCGGGAGCAATCATAGGTTCTCTCTTTATCAAATGCCTTGCCAAGACATCCACCCCTACCGAAGCTGTAGCTCTTCTACGCGAGACCATAGGAATATGACTTCATGATGATATGGTTAATTAGTTTACATTTGAATGACTGGTAAATTTAGAGAAAATAATTAATTGATGATTGTTGGGGCGTTGAAAAATTGTCATGGATTGGGGATTGTGGGTGAAATTCGTTAATTTTGCAGAATAATCCGTAGCGTAATCAGCCGTTGGAATGCCAGGGTATATTGATAATGTGCGGAGGAAGGTACGAATTTATACGAAAACTTCATTTACAATGCGTTCTGAAAAAGAATTGGATGGAGTGTCGCTATTAGGCAACACTCACGTGAATTATCCAACCCAATATGCTCCCGAGGTGCTTGAGACTTTCGTCAACAAGCATCCTGACAATGAATATCTTGTCACATTCACATGCCCGGAGTTCACATCTCTCTGCCCTAAGACCGGTCAGCCCGATTTTGCAAAAATTCTGATTTCATATATCCCCAGGGAAAAGATGGTGGAGAGTAAGAGCCTCAAGCTTTATCTTTTCAGCTTCCGCAATCATGGCGATTTCCATGAGGATTGTGTCAATATAATCATGAAGGATTTGATTGCGCTGATGGACCCTAAATATATTGAGGTGACAGGGCTTTTCACTCCGCGCGGAGGCATAGCTATATATCCATTTGCCAATTATGGTGATGCAGAGCATCAGGACCTCGTGAAGAGCCGTATGCTTGCATCGTTTCGCAATGACTTTTAACTTTGAAGACTATGGCAAAGGATACATTGTTAGTGCTCTCAGGTGGTATGGATTCCACTACCATGCTCTGGGACTATGCCGGTGATATAGCTGCCGCCGTGACTTTTCAGTATGGTTCCAACCACAATCGTCGCGAGGCTGAATGTGCTCGATGGAACTGCGAGAAGCTGGGCATAGAGTGGATAGAGATTGACCTCGCTTTCATTGGCAAGTATTTTGAAAGTTCACTCCTGAGCGGTGCTGACGCGATTCCTGAAGGGAATTACGATGATGACAACATGCGCTCGACAGTGGTACCGTTCCGCAATGGCATCATGCTTGCCGTAGCTGCCGGGCTTGCTGAGAGCCGCGGGCTCAAGGCTGTGATGATAGCAAACCATTCAGGAGACCACGCTATATATCCCGACTGCCGTCCCGGATTCGTGGATGCAATGGGGAGGGCGATAAGTGAGGGCACTTACGAGCATATAGAGCTACGTGCCCCTTACACCGGTATGACAAAAGGTGAGATTGCCATGAGAGGCAAAGAGCTTGGTATGGATTACAGTCACACATATTCGTGCTACAAAGGTGGTGAACATCATTGTGGCAAGTGTGGCACATGTGTTGAACGCCGTGAGGCATTGGAATTTGCCGGTATAATTCTTGAAAATGACTGACGGACAGAACAATCCTCCCATTCGCAGACGACGCAAGCAGCGTCGCCGGTTCAGCTGGCGCAAGACTTTACGTCTGTTCGTACCGATATTCATGTTTATCGGTCTATGCATGGTGATGTGTGTGCCTACGGGTGAAAAACCTGTGACAGAAGACACTCCGGTTCTGAAACTTGGCAAGAACGCCACCGTCCATGACCTAGAGGTCGATACCGTGAGCCGCTATCTTTATAAACTTGATTCGATGCCTGAACCAACACAGCGCATAAAAGTAAATTATTTCGGCAACCTGCGTCCTTTCTTCAACGATAGCAACTATGTGCATTGGGCTGAGGCGGAGAAAATAGGTATCCAGCCACTCACCGACACTCGTTCTCACTGGCAGTTGAAGCGTCCGATTGTAAAGGTGACAACCAATCCGGATTTCTATCTTGACACACTCATATTTTCCCGACCTTATCTCGTGCCCGAGGCGGCAGCTGTGCTTCATGAAATCGGACACCGCTTCCGTGACACTCTCGATGTGAGAGGTGGCGGGGATTACCGTATAAAGGTGACAAGCCTTCTGCGCACTCCTCAGACCGTCAAACGACTCCGCCGACGCAACCGTAATGCGGTGGATTCATCTGTACATCAGTTAGGAACTACTTTTGATATATCCTATGCTGCATTCATTGCCAACTCAGCCGAGCATCCGCGCAGCATCGATGATTTGAAAGGTATACTTGCCGAAGTGCTTAAAGCGATGCGCGAGGAGGGGAAAATATTGGTAAAGTATGAAGTGGGTCAGCCATGTTTTCATATCACCGCCTGTGAACCAAAAAAGCAGCCGGAGGTTACATCTAAAAAGTAGACAATTAAATTCTAAATAGTCACAAATCAGATGGCAGAGGATATCGACAAGGATGTTGCGACGAAGAAACGTCCTGCATGGGTAAAGCTATTGATAGGTCTGGGGATTACTTTAGGCATTTTTGCTGTGATTATCCTTGTGGCTATTACTGTTGTGGTATCCTATCTCAAGCCCGAGCGCCTCACTCCGTTGGTCACACGATACGCTAATGAGTATCTTGACGCCGAGGTGGCAATCGACAGGGTTGAGCTTACCTTCTGGCACACTTTCCCGCGTTTTGAGCTGGATGTGAAAGGACTCTCGGTAAAAAGCAACGCATTGCGTCAGCTCCCTGACTCCATACGTGACAGGCTGCCTATTTACGCCGATTCGCTTGCCTCAATAGCCCACTTCAATGGGGCTGTGAATCTGGCTAAATTATCTGTAGGAGAAATTGCCATCTATGATATATTGATAGACAAGCCTTGTTTTAACATAGTCCAGGCTACTGACAAGGTTGCTAACTACGATATATTTCCGGAATCTGACGATGAGAAGGATGATGAAGGTTCCATGACGGTGATACCGTCGGTATCATTCGGAAAATTCGAAATTACCGGAGGATTGCCGGTGCGTTACTGCTCACTCCCTGATTCCACCGAACTGTCCGTGAGATTTTCGGAGGCTAATCTTACCGGTTATGATGCTCCTCTATATGTGATGGAGATGGATGGTGTGACGGATGCGCGGATAGCAGCCATGAGGATTGATAATTTGCAATTCGGCATCGGCGGAAATATCCGATGGTCACAAAAATCGCCTGAACAGGTGGAGCTTGATAAATTCCGTGTCAACATCGGGAATCTGCTTACTGAGACCACAGCTAAGTTTGATTTCGGAAAAGAACCTGTGATTGAGAAGCTCAGGTTTCATCTCCCTGCCACGGCGTTCAACGACTGCGTGGCTTTGATTCCTGAAAATATGCGTGGTGAGTTGGCGAGAGTAAAGACAAATCTTGAATTTTCAGCCGACGTTAATCTTACACGTCCCTATAGGATTGGTGTCGATTCAATCCCGTCGTTCAATTTTTCCATTGATATCCCTGAATGCAGTGGCTCCTACGATAGGCTGAATCTCCATCGTTTTATTCTCAATGCAAAGGGGGATATTGACGGTGAAAACCTTGACAAATCCACTCTGGACCTTGCGCGCCTTGTGGCGATAGGTGACGGTGTGGGGTTTGAACTATACGCCGATATAAGCAGTATTATCAGTGACCCATTGGTTGATGGCGAATTTATAGGTGGTGTCGAAATTGACCGCTTACCTAAGAAGTTGCTTGAGAAATTACCTGCAACTCTCTCTGGAAGCCTCCGAGCCAACAGCCGCTTTAATTTCCGGAAAAGCTATTTTGAACGTACCGAATTTCATCGCATACGTCTCACCGGCGACGCCTCGCTGAAAAATTTCAAGGTCTCCATGCCTGAACTTCCCGCTGATTTATATGCCCGTGAGGTAGAGCTGAAACTCGGCACTAACACCAGTTTCTCTCGTGGAGAAGTCAGAGTTGATTCGATGCTTATGGCATCACTTGCCATTGACACTCTTGCTCTTAATGTTACCGGCATTGAACTTCATGGGCGAGGATTGAAAATGGGTGTGGGATGTCTCAACATCGCATCCAGTGCCGACACCTCGGTGGTTAACCCAATCGGGGCAAGTATCAGTGCCGACCGTCTTGACATGAAGTCTCTCCAGGATTCTATGAAAGTGCGCCTGCGTGATGCCTCGGTGAAATCCACTCTCCGGCGTTTCAAAGGGGACAAACATAAACCGCAACTTAGCATGAATATAGAGGCGGCTCGTGCTGTGTATGGCGACCGTTTGTCTATGGCTCTGCTTAGAAGTACAGCGGCCGATGTCACCGTCTATCCGCAAACGCCCAAACTCCCGCCGCGCCTGCAGGCTCGCCTGGATTCCTTGCGCGGACTTTATCCGACGCTTGCCGCCGACTCTCTTTACCGGATGGCGTTCCGGGGGTTCCCCAGGCGTAATCATCATCGCGATAGTGCAGCAATCGCCGAGGGTGAAATAATGGATATTGAAGTCGATAATTCTCTTAAAAGCATTCTGCGCAAGTGGGGTGCCGAAGGTTCTCTCAAGGCTGCCCGTGTCGGTGTGTTCACTCGCATGTTCCCCGTGCGTAATCGTCTGACAGATTTGGATATAAGATTTAACTCCGACTCTGTGGTCATAACGGATACTAAGTATAAAGCCGGTAAGAGCGACTTCTTGATTAATGGTACCATCAGCAATATATCACGGGCTCTCACATCAGCCTCCGGTCGGCAGCGGCTTATTGCCAATCTCGACCTCAAGTGTGATACGATTGATGTCAACGAAGTGTCGGCCGCCGTTTTTGCCGGTGCGGCATTCCTTGAGAAAGACACTGCGGGAGCGGTTGCTATAGTCCCTGATATTGATGATGAGAAGACTCTCCAGGCATCTGTCGAGGCCGGTGCCGACACGATGGCTGTGCTTGTCATACCCTCAAATATCGAGGCTACACTCAACATAAAGGCTGCCAATATTTTGTATTCCGACCTTGTGTTTCACGATTTTACCGGAGTTCTCAACATGTTTAATGGAGCCTTGAATCTGAGCCGCATGTCGGCAAGCACCGATATAGGTTCCGTTGACCTCAATGCTCTCTACAATGCTCCTTCCCGGCGTGATGTGTCATTTGCATTCGGTCTGCTCGTCAAGGATTTTCATGTGGCTAAGTTTCTGGACCTTGTGCCCGCTATCGACTCTCTAATGCCTTTGCTCAATGATATAGATGGTATCATCAATGCCGACATTGCCGCCACAACAAGGATTGACTCTGCCATGAACATAGAGATTCCTTCTCTGAAAGCAGCCGTAAAGCTTTCGGGCGACAGTTTGAAAGTGATTGATGAGGAGACATTCCGCACCATAGGCAAATGGTTGCTGTTCAAGAATAAAGAGCACAATATGATTGACCGCATGAGCGTTGAGATGATAATTGATAACTCTCAGCTGCGCATGTTCCCCTTCATGTTTGATTTCGACCGATATAAATTGGGTGTGAGCGGATACAATGACCTCGCCATGAATCTCAATTATCATATCGCGGTGCTTAAGTCTCCATTGCCGTTTAAGTTCGGTATCAATATCTCCGGCAATGTTGACGACATGAAGATTCGGCTCGGCAGGGCTAAATTCAATGAGAAAGAGATGTCCAAGACCGTCTCTATTGCCGATACAACCCGAGTTAACCTTGTCAGGGAAATTCAGAACGTATTCAGACGAGGTGTCCGCAATTCTAGGGTCCGTAATCTGGATTTTAGCAATGTCGCCCGTGAGATTGTCTCGGACGATGTGAAAGCCGACACAATTTCGCGTGCCGATTCCCTCTACTTTATCAAGGAGGGGCTGATTCAAGCGCCTGATACCATAAAGGATGCAACTCTTAACAAGGATTTGACAAAGAAGAAAAAATGATGGAACAAGTACTTTACAGTGATGAAATCACTGCTTTTCTACGACGCCACCACTATAGCCGCGTCACTCCGAAAGCTGCTTTGATTGACATGGATGGCACTCTCTATGATTCGATGAAGAATCACACTGCATCGTGGCACAGGCTTATGACAGTGGCTGGGATAAATTGTACCCGCGAAGAGTTTTATCTATACGAGGGGCGCACAGGTGCATCTACCATCAACCAGCTAATCCGCCGTGAGTGGGGTCGTGATGCGACCGATGAGGAAAAGGAACGTCTCTATAAACAGAAGACACAATATTTCAATCAGTTGCCACCCGTACAGCCTATGCCCGGAGCGCGTGAGATGGTTGAAGTACTGAAAGCAGTGGGACTGGAGCGCGTCTTGGTGACTGGCTCGGGGCAGAACAGTCTGCTTAACCGTATATCCTCCGATTTCCCGGGACTATTCACTGAGGGACTCCGTGTGACATCTCGCGATGTCACTCATGGTAAGCCTCACCCCGAACCATTTATCCGTGCCATGCAGCTTGCTCATGTCACTCCATCGCAATCCATAGTGGTTGAGAATGCTCCGCTTGGAGTGGAGGCTGGCGACCGTGCAGGGGCGTTTACGATTGGCGTGACTACCGGACCGATTCCGCGTGAGGAGATGATAAAGGCTGGTGCGGCAATCGTGTTTGACTCCATGCCTGAGTTTGCCGCTGCACTGCCTGTATTGTTGTTATCCCTTTTAACCGTAACCGTTGATAAGTAAAAAAGTATATTATGCAGAAAATTCTGTACACAAACAATGTCAGTGAAGCTATAGAGAGTCTTGTCAAGGAAATTAACCCTGTGAGCGTCCATATTATCACCGATGAGAATGTGGAGCGCGACGTATTGGCTCGGCTCGCTTTGCCCTATCCGCGCATAGTGGTAAAGGCTGGCGATGAACACAAAAACATCGCCTCCCTGAGTCAAATATGGGCTGGACTGATAGAGCAGGGCGCCACTCGCCATTCGTTAGTAATCAATATCGGTGGTGGAGTCATTACGGACATGGGCGGTTTTGCCGCGGCTACCTACAAGCGTGGCATAAAGTTTATAAATGTGCCCACAACTCTGCTTTCGGCTGTCGACGCAGCGGTAGGTGGAAAAACCGGTATTAACTTCGAGGGTTTCAAGAATGAAATCGGAGCCTTTGCTCCTGCCGATGCGGTGGTCATCTCCACCATTCTGTTTGCTACACTTCCACGCGAGGAATTGCTCTCGGGATATGCGGAGATGATAAAGCATGGGTTGCTATCCTCGGAGAAGGAGTACAACGAACTTCTCAATTTTCATATCCTCGATGCCAATCTGGAGTCACTCCTCCCTCTGCTCGAGAAAAGTGTCAAGGTAAAGGAACGGATAGTTGAGGAGGACCCGAAGGAACATGGTATCCGCAGAGCGCTGAATCTCGGACATACCGCAGGGCATGCCTTTGAAGGTCTTGCGCTCGAACGCGATACTCCTATGCCTCATGGCTATGCCGTAGCTTACGGTATGCTTGTGGAGATGATTCTATCGCATACCCTTCTGCAATATCCCTCTGCTGAGCTATATCGTTACGCTTCATATCTGAAGGACAACGGTTACGGAGCTCCCGCTATTGACTGCAAGGATTACGATGCGCTGGTGGAATACATGCGCCATGATAAGAAGAACCTCACTCGCGATACCATAAATTTTACACTGCTTGCATCACCGGGCAATCCGTTGATTGACCGCACGGCAAGCGAAAGCGATATCAGGGCATCGCTTGATATATTCCGTGACCTTATGGGTATTTAAGGAACCGTTTATTCTGTGAGGGGTAGTTATTAAAGGAAGTAACCCACGCTGCAGAATACGTTGAAGTTATGTGCCGAGGGCTTGACCAAACCCGATGAGTTGGCGGCATTACGGCAACCTATGTGGGTGAACACATTGAGTGATATGCGGTTATAGAATGTAAGACCGGTACCGAGATGCAGACCCATATCGAATTTTTCGTAGGAATTTATAAATGCCTTGTCATCATCGAAATATCCTGCTTTGAGATGCTGTGTGGTGGTGAGTAGCTGACCGAGGTCATTCACCTTGGCATTATAAATGGTGGTTTTCTGGTTACCGCCTGTTCCGAAAGCGAGATACAGACCTCCGTCCGCATTCCATTTCACTTGTGAGGCGAGATTGAATGTGAATGAGAGATAAATAGGTATGTCGACATACCGGTAACTGTTGCGGATAAATACGTTAGATACATTAGGGGCTCCTTGCTGGGTCACCACTAAGTCCATTTTGTTCTTGTTGAGAAGATAGTTGAACTGAGTGCCGAGTCCTATGAAGTTTGAGAAATTGAATTTCACTGTGGCGCCGATACCGTATGCGAAACCCATTGTAGAGTTGATGTCCGACACCTCTTTATAGCAGCTGGAATAATTGTTGGTCACGTATGAGCCTCCGAACATTAGATGAGCGTCTATGTCGATGAAGTTTGACGCGCGTCCATAGTCGATAAATGCAGGAGATTCCGCCCTCATGGAAAGAGGAGCAAGGAGAATAGTAGTGATGATGGTGAGTATGATTTTTTTCATAGCCCGGTGGTTGATGAATTGGTTTTACTTGTTTGTTCTTTACTTCAAAATTACTCTAAAATAAGCTTATG
>Ga0224483_100281_pt1 | contig 15140 bp, 13 predicted proteins | sample hydfratestSal1_FD_181453 | JGI IMG/M metagenome (GOLD analysis project Ga0224483, IMG submission 181453) | Metatranscriptome of mouse feces microbial communities from Columbus University, Ohio, United States - Sal1 (Metagenome Metatranscriptome) ... | reverse complement strand
TGCCGCCATTGTTCTGTAAGAACCGGATTAACTCATCGGATAACTTTAGTTTGATGGAGCCTATGCTCCTGTCCCTGTCTATGGTGATTTCCTTTATCAGCAAATGCAGTAATCTCTTTTGCATGGTTCGGTCTATGTCAGCGGATAAGGCATTGCTGAAGTTTTTTAAGATTTCCCTCACTGCTTCTTTGGGTATCCCTTTCCGCCCTTCTTCCAGCAGGATAAGACGGCTCTCGCTGGTGCGCTCCCTGGCCTGCTCCATCTGCTGGTCTAACTCCTGTTTCCGCATTAAAAATTCATCTCTGGTAATCACTCCGTCCTCATAGGCTTCATGGTTCTTCACTTTTATATTCATTCCTTTCATTTTTCCATTACATCTGAAAGCGCATAAAGCTGTAAAAATATTTTTCAATTTTAAACCTTGTCGTATTTCCAGCTGATATCTGCACTTTCTCCCTCACTTATGATACGGTTCATTCGCCATAATACGGTATCCCCGATATATTTGTTCCAGCAATACCACCCGCATCAATTGATGGGGGAACGTCATTTTAGAAAAGCTAAGGGCATAATGAGCACGTTTTAAAATAGATTCTGCAAGCCCAAGGGACCCTCCGATTATAAATACCATATGGCTTACGCCGGACACCCCTAACCCCTCCAGCTTTTCAGAAAATTCCACAGAATCCAACATCTTCCCATCAATGGATAGCACGCAGGTCCAGGCGTCTCCCTTAAGGTGCTTTATCAGCCTTTGCCCCTCTTTTTCCTTTATTTGAAGTTCTTCGGCATCGCTGGCATTGTCTGGCGTTTTTTCATCCGCAACTTCAACTATCTCCAATTTGCAATACCGGCTCAGGCGCTTTTCAAATTCCTCAATTGCCTGCCGATAAAACTTCTCCTTTACTTTCCCAACTGCCAAAATAGTGATTTTCAAGTTCTATCCACTCCTTTCCCTGATTCTAACTTTAGGTAATAGCAAAACTGCTAAATAATCAAAATTTATAAGGCAATTTATCTCATTATGCATAAATATTTTACTTCATGTAAAAGCACAAAATACAAGTGGCACGTACCAACTAATGACCCTTAGCAAATTCTGGCTGACAATCATGCAAAGATATTGTAATATGCTGCTGTTTCCTTTATAATAGTTGGGTAAGCCAAACTTAATCCATTACAAAAAACATATCGTTACAGAGGTGAATGCTATTATGAAATTATTAGAAGAAAAAATCAAACAGGATGGGAACGCCGTAAATGAGCATATCTTAAAAGTAGACAGTTTCATCAACCACCAGGTAGACCCAACATTAATGCAGGAAATGGGAAAAGAAATTGCAGAGCATTTCAAGGCGAAAGGGATCACCAAAGTTGCCACCATCGAAAGTTCTGGCATTTCCCCTGCTATTATGGCTGCCCTTGCATTGGGAGTGCCAATGGTGGTCTTAAAAAAACAGCCGTCTAAGATTTTGAACCAGGATTTGTACCAAACGGTAGTCACTTCCTATACAAAGGAAACAAACTATGAGCTGACCCTGTCCAAAAAATATATCACCTCCGACGACCATGTGCTTCTGGTAGACGATTTCCTGGCAAACGGCGAAGCCGCCACTGCGGCGATTCGGCTAATACGCATGTCACATGCCACTATTGCAGGGCTTGGCGTTTTAATTGAAAAATCATTCCAGCCTGGCAGGGAAAAAATAATGGCTCAAGGAATTGAAGTTTATGCCCTTGCCCGCATTGCCAAAATGGCTGAAAATTATATTGAATTCAAAGAATAGACGCACTAGCCTAGCAAACAATTGAGCAGGGGAACTCCCCTGCCCACTGCTTAGTATGCTATAGGCAGCTTAATTTACCCTGCCCTTGCATATAGAAAAATGGCTCCCCAAATTTAGGGAGATGCACCGCGCCTTCCCCTACGCTTTTTTCTTCTTGCCGCCAATCAGGCTTTTCAGCTTTAACGCTTTATCAATATTTCCTTCCACTTTTAATTTCTTCAATGTCACTGCAAGGATTGGGTCCAGTTTCCCTTCTGCAATTTTAATTAAATTCTCTGCAGAACAGATAAACATAGCGTCCCTGTCATGGTAATCATACGGCTCCACATACAGTTTTCCATCCTTTACCTCAACATAGAAGATGCCTTCTGCCTCTCCTGTAATGTTAAACTGGTAAGCCAGATGCTCCGTGACGCCGCTGGCATCTGCATCCTTAAACGCTTCCTTCACTTTCTCAAAAAATGCTTCAAATGTCATAATTCCCATCCTCCTGTTTTCCATCGTTTTCAGTTACTCTCTATAAAGCCTTAGACCCGATCTGTCTTTTGAACCCTTGGGGCAGGCTTCCAGGCATACCATACCACGTTTCTACTCTATGGTCAACCTTTATCAGAAATCAAACAGCGATAATTGATTAGATTCGGGCAAATTCCCCAAAATTCCCAAATCTCCCATCAAATCAATGACCGATTTCGACACTTTGGTACGCTGGCGGAAATCATCTTTCGACAAGAATGGCCCGTCCTTTGCCGCCTCTTCCACTGCCTCCGCGGCCTTATCTCCCAGCCCCTCAATGCTGTCTAAGGCAGGCATCAGCTTCCCATCCATAATCTGGAACAAATGCGCCTGGGCGGTAAACAGGTCCAGAGGCAGAAACTCAAACCCCCGGGCATACATTTCCTGTACAATCTTCATATCCTTAACGGTATCCTGCTCCTTTTTTGTCAGGGAATCCTTCCTGCGCTCATAATCTGCCAGGAAATGCTCTAGCTTATCCTTGCCCTGGCACATCAGCTCATAACTAAAAGAAGTGGCGCGGATACTGAAAAAAGCCGCATAATAAGCAAGTGGATGGAATATTTTGCAATAAGCTATCCTCCACGCCATCATAACGTAAGCCGCCGCGTGGGCTTTCGGGAACATATACTTAATCTTTTTGCAAGACCAGATATACCAGTCCGGCACATTGTGGCTTGCCATAGCCTCTTCCCATTCTGGCTTTAACCCCTTGCCTTTTCGGACGCTTTCCATAATCGTAAAGCTCAATTCGCTTTCCATCCCCATGCCAATAAGGTATGTCATAATATCATCACGGGTACAGATAGCCGTGGAAATAGTTGCCTTTTTCTCCTGAATCAATGTCTGTGCGTTCCCAAGCCATACATCCGTCCCATGGGACAGCCCAGAAATCCTTACCAAGTCAGAAAACGACTGGGGGTTCGTGTCAATCAACATTTGGATAACAAATTCTGTGCCAAATTCTGGGATGCCAAGGGAACCTAATTTGCAGCCTCCGATATCCTCCGGCGCAATCCCTAAGGCTTTTGTGCTTTGGAACAAGGACATTACCTCTTTGTCATCTAATGGGATCTTCCTGGCGTCAATGCCGGTCAAGTCCTCCAGCATACGGATCATGGTGGGATCATCGTGTCCCAGTATGTCAAGCTTCAACAAGTTATGGTCAATGGAATGGTAGTCAAAATGGGTAGTGACAATATCGGTCGACATATCATTTGCCGGGTGTTGGATTGGGGTGAAGGAATGGATCTCTTCCCCTAACGGAAGCACGATAATGCCTCCAGGATGCTGCCCGGTGGTGCGCCGTATCCCTACGCATCCCTGGGCAATCCGGTCGATCTCACAATTCCGTTTGCGTATGCCCCGTTCCTCATAATAATTCCTAATATAGCCAAACGCCGTTTTGTCTGCTAACGTGCCAATTGTCCCAGCACGGAACGTCTGCCCATAGCCAAAAATCACTTCACAGTAAGCATGTGCCTTGCTCTGGTATTCCCCAGAAAAATTCAAGTCGATATCTGGTTCCTTATTCCCTTTAAAGCCCAAAAACGTCTCAAAAGGGATGTCAAACCCTTCCTTCCTTAAGGGTTCCCCACACATCGGGCAGACTTTATCCGGCATATCGCATCCGGCACGGCCGGCATATGCCCGGACTTCCTCTGAATTAAAGTCACTATAATGGCATTTTTTACAGTAATAATGGGGGGACAACGGGTTTACCTCGGTAATCCCGGACATCGTTGCAACAAAAGAAGACCCTACTGAGCCACGGGAGCCAACCAGGTAACCATCCTCATTCGATTTCCACACAAGCTTCTGGGCGATAATGTACATCACTGCATAGCCATTGGATATAATAGAATTCAATTCCCGCTCCAAGCGTTCCTTTACAACCGTTGGAAGGGACTCGCCATAGATTTCATGCGCTTTGTTATAACAGATGTCCCGCAGCATTTGGTCAGAATTCTCAATGACTGGCGGGCATTTATCTGGGCGGACCGGCGATATTTTCTCGCACATGTCTGCAATCCTGTTGGGGTTCTCCACCACAATCTCTTGCGCCTTCTCACTGCCCAAATACTGGAATTCCTCTAACATTTCTTCCGTTGTGCGCAAAAACAAGGGAGCCTGGTTGTCTGCATCCTTAAACCCTTTCCCTGCCATAATAATCCTGCGATAAACCTCATCCTCAGGATCCAGGAAATGCACGTCGCAGGTCGCCACCACCATTTTGTTAAATTCCTCCCCAAGCTTTACGATCTTACGGTTGATATCCCTTAATTCCTCCTCTGAGGAAAGGGCAGGGTCATCTCCCCGCAGCATGAACTCATTATTTCCAAGGGGCTGGATTTCCAGGTAATCATAAAAGCGCACCAGCCTTGCAAGCTCTTCCTCAGAATTCCCCCGCAGGATTGCCTGGTATAACTCCCCTGCCTCACAGGCAGAACCAATCAGCAGCCCTTCCCTATGCTTTAAAAACTCACTTTTGGGGATTCGCGGCTGCCTATGGAAATAGGTGAGGTGGGAATCTGACACCAAACGGTAAAGGTTAATCCTTCCTGTATCATTGGTGGCTAAGATAATCGCATGGTGGCTGGGCAGCTTCCTAATATTCTCCACAGAAGCGCTTCCCATGTCATTGACTTGCGACAGGTTGGAAATTCCCCGGTCTTTGAGCATTTCTATAAATTTTACAAATATCTCTGCTGTGCATGCGGCGTCATCCACCGCCCGGTGATGGTTTTCCAAAGGGATTTTCAATGCTTTTGCCACGGTATCCAGCTTAAACCGGTTTAACTGGGGCAGCAGTACCCGCGCCAGGGCCACCGTGTCAATCACTGTATATTCGCAGGGGATTTTCTGGCGCTCACAATTTTTGCTGATAAAGCTCATGTCAAACCCAGCATTGTGGGCAACCATAATCGCCCCTTCACAGAACGCCAGAAATTCAGGAAGGGCTTCTTCTATGGCTGGCGCGCCCAATACCATATCGTCCCGAATCCCAGTCAATTCCTCGATTTTAAATGGGATTGGCACCTTTGGGTCCACAAAGGTAGAAAAGCGGCTAATAATTTTCCCTTCCTCCACTTTTACCGCGCCAATTTCAATAATCTGGTTATTCAGAGGTGAAAAACCTGTGGTCTCCAAATCAAACACCACATAGGTGTCCTCTAAATCCTGCCCCTTCCCATTTTCAATAATCTGCTTAAGGTCGTCAACCAGATAAGCCTCCACCCCATACAATATCTTAAAATCATCTTGCGGGGAAACGGCATGGTTCGCATCTGGGAAAGACTGCACGTCCCCATGGTCTGTAATGGCAATCGCCTTATGCCCCCATTTCATGGCGCGTTTGATAATGTCCTTCACCTCGGAAACCCCGTCCATATCGCTCATCTTTGTATGGCAATGCAGTTCCACCCGTTTCTGCGGGCTGTTATCCATACGCGAAGTAGTAAAATCTTGAATTTTCTTAATCCCCACAACAGAGCCAATCGTTAATTCCCCGTCAAACCGGTCAATTGTGGTAATGCCTTTGACTTTCAAAAAAGCTCCCTTTTTGATCTCTGCAGTAAGTTCAGGCACCGCTTCATTTCGGGCAAACATTTTTACCATTATGGTATCTGTAAAATCCGTCAGCGTAAACATGACTATTGTTTTCTCATTGCGAATTTCCCTGGTGTCCAGGCTCAATACCTTTCCACGGACCGCCACTTCCCCAATCTCCCCGACTATCTGCTCGATTGGGATCGCCTCATCCTCAAAATCACGCCCATAGGCCACGTCCGGGTTGTCAGATTTGCGGAACCCACCATAAGAGCCGCTCTTTTTGCTGGCAAAAGGCTTCTCTTTTCTGGAAAATTCCCTTTTTTCTTTTACTGGGCGGGATTCTGGGGCCTGTACCTCCACCCCTCCTGCAAAAGGCATGTCCATATTGCCCTGTGCCATCGTGTTTTCCTCAGAAGCGTTCGCCCTTTTAGCTTCCGAAGAAAGGCTGATAATGTTATGTATTTCATTTTGGAGCTGAATCTCGCTGTTCTTCTTATGTTTCTTTTCTTTAGGCTCCTGATAGCCCACCTGTATCTTCATATCCAGCCCACAGCGCTCGCAGACAATCTTCTCCAAAATCTGCACCATTTCTTCTTCCTTCTGCCTGGTGACCACGGAATCCTCAAAGGTAAGCTGCATTTTGTCATCTTCTGGAAATTCCATCCGCGCCATACGGAGCATATTGTATTCTAGCAGGCTGTAAGCGCGGAATTCCTCCAAAATGCTGTCTTTGTAGGCATCTACCAGCTTCCGTGGGTTATACTGCCCGGAAAGCTGGAATTTCTCAATAATTTTGATGGTAATGCCATGGCTTGGAAAAAGCTGCTTCTGGATGTCTGATTCCAGCCGGAAAATATTCGTTTTGTTGATCAGCCTTTTGCTCAAAAGGTACACCCTCAGGCGGTCTTTCTGACGGTTAGCGGATACCTTGGTGACCTCCACCTCCGACATCAGGTTTTCCATGCCTGTCGGGACTTTTAAATCTGGGAATACATCAAAAAACAGCTTGCCCATAAATTATTCACCCCAATGCAGCAATTCATATTGAAGGGCGCTAAGAAGCTCCTCTTCCTTTACTTTTTTATAGATTTCCCCGTGCTTGAAAATCAGCCCTTCGCCAACGCCGCCAGCAATCCCAATATCTGCTTCCTTCGCTTCGCCAGGGCCGTTCACCACGCAGCCCATCACTGCCACTTTTAAGTCCAGTGGAATGGAGCATGCCATGTCCTCCACCTGGTTTGCCAGGCGGATTAAGTCAATCTGCGTCCTCCCACAAGTAGGGCAGGACACCACTTCAACGCCGCCTTTGCGCAGCCCCAGCGTCCTTAAAATAATTTTTGCAGACTTAATTTCCTCCAATGGGTCCCCTGTCAGGGATACCCTTATGGTATCGCCAATCCCCTGCCTCAAAATCATGCCAATCCCCATGGCAGACTTAATGTTCCCACTTGTAAGTGTGCCTGACTCTGTAACGCCCACATGCAGGGGGTAATCTGTTTTATCTGCAATCAGCTCATGGGCTTTTACGCACAAAAGCACATCGGAGGACTTAATGCTGATAACTAAGTTCCGGTACCCCATTTCTTCGATCATATGCGTTTTATCCAGCGCGCTCTCCACAATGCCCTCTGCGGTCACGCCATGGTATTTTTCTATTAATTCTTGCTCTAAGGAACCGCTGTTGACCCCTACACGGATAGGGATCCCCCGGTCTTTTGCCACGTCCACCACAGCCTGGATTTTCTCTTTTGCCCCAATATTCCCAGGGTTGATGCGGATTTTGTCTGCGCCATGCTCCATTGCCGCAATGGCAAGGCGGTAATCAAAATGGATGTCTGCCACTAGCGGTATGGTAATGCCTTTTTTTATTTCCCCTAAAGCCTCTGCCGCTTCCATTGTAGGGACAGCGCACCTTACAATCTCACACCCTGCCGAGGTAAGCTGCTGGATTTGGGCAATGGTCCCTTTCACATCCTCTGTCCTAGTATTTGCCATGGACTGAATCAGCACCGGGTTCTGCCCGCCAATTACTTTATTTCCGATTCGCACTTCCTTTGTATTTTTGCGGATGATTTTTTCTCCCATACTAACTCTCCTTTAAAGGATGTTCCTTATGTCATTGAACATCACAAATACCATCAGCGCCATCAATGCCATCAGCCCTACAAAATGAACCATGCCTTCTTTTTCCGGGGCAATCCTTTTCCGGCGGACTGCCTCAATCAGCAAAAATACCAGCCTTCCCCCATCCAGCGCCGGGATTGGGAGCAGGTTCATAATGCCTAAATTGGCGGACAGGAAAATAGAGAAGTTCACCATGCTTAAGATAGCCTGGCCAGTCCCGCCTCTGGACTCGCTGGTGTCATAAGTGTCCCCCATCATCTTCACAATCCCTACTGGGCCAGACAGGTCTTGCACGCTTACTTTTCCAGTTACCAGCATCTTAAGGCTGTCTATCGTGTTCCAAATCCAATACCGCACCTCGTACACGCTGTTCACCAACACTTCCGGGACGCTCCCTTTCACCCGGTCAAAAGGCCTTCCGCTAAGCCCTATCAATTCCCTGCCGGATTCCTCATCCAGGATTGGGGACAACGTAACCTCATAGCGTTTCCCATCGCGTTCATACACAAGGTCCACATCCTCTCCTGGATGGAACAGGGAGAACTGGCTCACCTCTCGGTAAAAGTGAGTACGGTAGCCGTTCATGGAGATAATCTCATCCCCTGCCTGCAGCCCTGCCTCTTCTGCTGGAAACCCTTCCATTACGCCAGACAATACCGGGCGGTCATACCCAACCATCCCAATTACAATTACGGCAAACACCCATGCCATAATAAAATTAAACACAGGCCCAGCCACAACTACGCTGATACGCGCCCAGACTGGCTTGCTGTTAAAAGAACGCGCGTCCTCGCTCTCGCCATCCTCCCCTTCCATCATGCATGCCCCGCCAAATGGCAGCAGCTTAATGGAATACTTGGTTTCACCCTTGGTTACGCCAAACAACGTAGGCCCCATCCCAAGGCAAAATTCATTTACTTTTATCCCATTCCATTTTGCCAAAAGGAAATGCCCCAATTCATGGAACAAAATAATAATGCTGAAAATTAGGATTGCAATGATAATATTCAATTTCCCCACCTGCCTTTTATCAATTCATAAGCCGCCGCTTCTGTTTCCAAAATCTCTGTTACATTTGGCTGCCCAATAAATTTACATGATTCCATACATGCGCTTATAATTTCTGGGATCTCCAAAAATGAAATTTTCCGCCCTAAAAACAATGAAACTGCCTTTTCATTTGCCGCATTATATGCAGTCGGGACATTCCCGCCCCGCCCCATCGCCTCAAAAGCCAGCCGAAGCCCAGAAAATGTGTCTAAGTCCGGTTCTTCAAATGTCAGGCTGGAAAGCCGGTAAAAATCAAGTTTCTCCCCAGAAAGCTTCCTGCGCGCTGGATAATACAATGCATACTGGATTGGCAGGCGCATATCTGGCGTGCCAAGCTGGGCTATCACGGCCCCATCCTCATATTCCACCATGGAATGCACCACGCTCTGCGGATGCACTACTACTTGTATCTGCCCTAACTCCACGCCAAACAGCCACTTTGCCTCCATAACCTCCAGCCCTTTATTCACCATAGTTGCAGAATCAATGGTAATTTTCTTCCCCATAGACCAATTTGGGTGCTTTAATGCATCTTCTACCTGTATTCCCTCAAGCCCTGCTTTCTTCTTCCCACGGAATGGGCCGCCAGACGCCGTCAAGAGGATCTTGTGGATGGCATTCCCCTGCTCCCCGTTAATAGATTGGAAAATGGCGCTATGCTCACTGTCCACAGGCAAAATCGGCACATTTTTCTGCTTTGCCAACGGCATAATAATATGGCCAGCCGTCACCAATGTCTCTTTGTTGGCAAGGGCAATTGCCTTCCCTGCCTCAATGGCGGCAATGGTAGGGCGTATCCCAAGCATCCCTACAATGGCAGTCACCAGAATTTCCGATTCTGGCATGGACGCGATTTCCAACAGCCCCTCCATGCCAGATAACACCTTCACAGGCAGGTCCCTTACGCTGGCACGCAGGGAGGACGCCGCCGCCTCATCCCAAAGGGCTGCTATTTTGGGTTTAAATTCCCGCACCTGCTTTTCCAAAAGCTCTGCATTTGCCCCAGCAGCCAGGGCAACGGCTTTAATGTCTTTTTGCTCACGGAGAATTTCCAAAGTTTGGGTGCCAATGGAACCCGTAGAGCCTAATATTGCGATTTTTTTCATAAACTACCTCTATTCTTTCAGCGACCCCATGCTGGAAGGTTTTATGCGATCAAAAACCGTGCCAGATAATATATAATGGGGGCAGTAAAAATAACGCTGTCAAACCGGTCCAAAATCCCTCCATGCCCTGGGATTAGCTTGCCATAATCTTTAATTTCGTAATTCCGTTTAATGGCGGAAGCAGCCAGGTCGCCAACCATGGAAATCAGCCCCCCAACTGCAGTGATTGCAGCCAGGATAAGGATATCTTCCATGGACAGCCGCATTGGCTCCCGAAACACATACCCATACAATATGGTAAGGAGCGCTGTCCCTATAATTCCGCCCACCGCCCCTTCCACAGATTTCTTAGGGCTTAATTTAGGAGCCATTTTATGTTTCCCTATCAGCACGCCTACGCAATAAGCGCAGGTGTCGCATCCCCAGGAGCAAAGGAAAATCAGCCATACAATATAGTTTCCTCTGGGCAGCGCCCTGGCCTGGTATACGCAAGACAGCATCACCGCCACATAAAACACGCCGACAAAGCCTGCAAATACCTGGTCTGCCTGGTATTTGGGGAAGGACAGCACATAAACTGCCATCAATACAATTAAAAGCCCTAATACAAATACCTCAAAAACTGACAGGAAAGGGAACCCAAGGTTCAGATAATATACCGCCGCGCCAGCATACCCTACAAACCCCAGTAAGGATTTCTCTATATGGAATACCCGGTACAGCTCATACAGCCCAATCAGGGAAACTGCCAAAAGCCCAAACAGCAAAATATCCCCTCCGGCGATAATAAGGGCTAACGCCGCAGCCACCAGCACAATCCCACTTAACAACCGTGTCCAGAACACCTGACCCCCTCCTTTAGCCCCGCTTTTTGCCAGCGCCTGGCATAGGCTTTGCTGAACTGCCCACGCCGCCAAAACGCCTATCTCTTTTATTATAGTCCTGAATGGCTTTTTCTAATTCCTCTTTTGTAAAATCAGGCCATGCCACATCCGTAAAGTACAGTTCACTATAGGCAAGCTGCCAGAGGAGGTAATTAGACAGCCTCCGTTCCCCGCTGGTCCGAATCAGCAAATCAGGCGCTGGGATATCCCTTGTGTCCAGATAACCCTCAAACATCGCCTCGTCCAGTTCTTCCAGCAGGAATTTCCCTTCCTTGTAATCCATAAGCATTCCCTTCATGCCCCGCAGCATTTCATCCCTGCTCCCATAATTTATGGCAATCTGGAAATTTAACCCATCTTGGTTCTTGGAAGATTCTTCTAGCTTTCGTATGCTTTCCTGAATATCGCTGTCCAATTTGGCGGTATCCCCAATAATCCTAACCCGCATATGGTTCTTTTCCGCTGTTTTAATGCAGTTCTTCATATAATTCCGCAGCAATTTCATCAAGGCATTCACTTCGTCTTTGGGGCGGCTCCAATTCTCTGTGGAAAAAGCATATACAGTCAGGTACTTAATTCCCATATTCCAGGCTTCCCTACAGATGGCCTCTACATTTTTCGCCCCCTGGGTATGGCCATAATTCCTCGGCATCCCATGCTGCTTTGCCCATCTGCCATTCCCATCTAAAATAATCGCTACATGTTGTGGAATTTCCATAACGCCCTCCTTATGGTATGAAAAGAAAGGGACAGACGCTTACGCCATGCCCCTTTTCCCAAATGCAACCCTCACCCCCAAGCAGGCTATATGCCGCGCCCGTAATCGCTATACGGTAAGGATTTCTTTTGATTTATCTTCTACTGCTTTATCTACTTTTGCAATATACTTATCTGTTAATTTCTGCACCTTCTCTTCTAATTCCTTCACTTCGTCTTCGGAAACCTCGCTGGACTTCCCTAATTTCTTAAAGGAATCATTGGCGTCCCTGCGGATATTGCGGACAGCGACTTTTGCCGCCTCTCCCTTTTTCTTCACATCCTTGGCAAGTTCTTTCCTGCGCTCTTCTGTCAGCTCCGGGAAAGCCAGGCGCACTACCTTGCCGTCATTGGTAGGGTTGATCCCCAAATCAGAGGTAAGGATTGCCTTTTCAATCACACGCACCATGCTTGGCTCCCATGGCTGGATTAAAAGCATCCTTGGCTCTGGGACAGAGATATTCGCCACCTGCTGGATCCCTGTCGGCGTGCCATAATAGTCTACTTTTAACTTATCCAATACATGGGGGTTCGCACGCCCTGCACGGATGGAGCCAAACTCTTCTAGCAAATTGTCGTATGATTTTTGCATTTTATTGTCGTATTTCTGCAACCTTTCATCCATATAAAAACCCTCCCATTTTACTCTGCAATTACCTTCGTTCCAGAAAAATCCCCATTCACTGCATTGGCAATGCTGTTAGGGCCATTTAACCCAAATACATACATCGGCATTTTATTTTCCATGCACATAATAGAAGCCGTCAAGTCTATTACAGCTAACTTCTTGTCAATCACTTCCTGTATGGAGATTTGATCATATTTTACAGCGGCAGGGTTCACTTTCGGGTCGCTGTCATATACCCCGTCTATGGCCTTGGCAAGGAAAATCCCTTCTGCCTCAATCTCAACCGCACGCAGCACAGTGGCGGTATCCGTCGAAAAATAAGGATGCCCTGTCCCGCCTGCAAAAAAGCATACCATGCCTTTAGAAAAATATTTATTGGCCCTGTCCTTGGAAAATAACTTTGTAAAGGCGCCACAGGCAAACGGCGTCAAAATCTGGGTTTCCATGCCCACGAAACGGAAAATTTCGGAAACATAGATGCAGTTCATAACTGTGGCAAGCATCCCAATCTGGTCTGCCTTGGTGCGGTCGATTGTATCGCTCTCCCTGCCCCTCCAGAAATTGCCGCCGCCAATGACAATGCCGACTTCAATGCCGCTTTCTACAAGCTGCTTCACCTGGTTCGCCACAACAAGGACAGTGCTTTCGTCAAACCCAGTATGTTTTTCCCCGGCCAGCGCTTCCCCGCTTAATTTCAATAATATTCTTTTCATCGGCTGCCTTTCTTATTTCTCAAAAAAAGTCTCCATATCCACATCTGCATAGCACTGGGAGCAGAACCCTTCAATTACAGCCCCGTTATTGATCTGAACGGAACGTGACTTAATATTCCCCATCACTACTGCGGAGGTGTCTACCACAACTGGCCCCTGCACGTCAATATCCCCTTTGATTGCGCCGGCAATCACTGCGCTGGTCGCTGTAATATTCCCTACTACCACGGAACCAAGCCCGATTTTCACTGTGCCGCTGGTGGAAATCTCACCTTCCACTTTCGCTGCGTCTGCGAAGAATTCTGAAGCTTCTGCATTTCCCTTAATGCTTCCGGTAATTGTCACTTTCCCATTGCACCGTACATTGCCGTCAATTTTGCCCCGTAACTCAAAAGACCCAATAGACTCCAGGTCGCCCTTTAAAGTTGTCCCTTCTGTAATTACGGTAACTTCATCTGAAATTTCATCTGACAGGCCGTTGACTGGCTTTGCATCCATTACCATCTCTTCTACGGAGATAGTGGTCTCCCCATTACTTGCAACGCTTTCCCCATTCATAATGTTCTCTGTACTCACAATCGTTTCCTCCTTTGGCTCCTCTGCCACAACTTTTTCTATCTTTACTTCTTTTCTTGGTTCTTTTGGTTCTTTTTGTGCTTTCTGCTCCTTTTGTTCCTCTTGGATTGCTTCCTGGATGGTTTTCTTTGGCGCTGGGGCTGGCTCCGGCTCCTTTGGCTTCGGCTTTGGCACAACTGGGCGTTCCGGCTTCCTTGCCGCTGTTTCGTCCACCTTTTCAAACAATCCTTCTAATTTCTTCAACTCGGACTGTACATCAACTTCCTGCTCCAGGGTATTTACCACCAAATCCTGCTGGTTGGGGATAGATGACTTCAGTTCCTCTTCCCCTGGAAGCAGCTCATTGACTGCCTGAGATAAATCTTCTTTAAAGTCCTTAAAAAAGCTCATATATGTACCTCCATAAATTATTTGTCTGTAGCTTTGGCTGCCCCTGGCAGCACCCTTGTGAAATGCAGCAGCCCGAAACCGCCGCCGCTATTCCACGCTGTCTGCGGGGATCTGTTGAATCGGCTTCGTATCTTCATCAATGGGCAGCAGTTCAGCCCCCATCTCCTGCAGCTTGTCAATCATCGGAGCCAATGCCTCCACTGTGCCTGACTTATTGTCAGCATCGTGCATCAGCACGATAGACGTCTCAAACCTTACCACGTCATTCATTACATTCTGCACCAGCTCGTCCGGCGTGTAAGCCTGGCTCGTGGCGTCTCCACTTGCCACATTCCAGTCATAATACACAATCCCTTTCCCATTTAGGAAACGGATAAATTCCGACATATCTGTATTGCTTACCTGGTTCCTGCTCCCGCCAGGGAACCGCATAATCTCAGGGGTTATCCCAGTCACTTCCGCCAGATAAGACTGCAGATGCGCCACATCCTCCGAGAATGATTCCAGTGACTCATAAATCACACTATATTTATGTGAAAAAGAATGCATACCAAGCGTATGCCCCTCGGCTACAATCCTCTGGTACAATTCTTTGGATTTTTCATCCTCCTGCCCAATCACAAAAAAGGTCGCCTTAACACCCTTTTCTTTTAAAATATCCAGAATCTTCTCTGTATTTTCACTTGGCCCATCGTCAAAAGTCAGGTATACCTTTTGCACTTCACCTTCCTTTAACGCATTGTCCAAACCGTCCTCCCCATCCGCTAGGGCATCTGTCTCTTCCTTATTCCCTTCCGGGGAGGACGCGCTTTTCTCATTCGCATTTTCCACCACCTGCTCGACAGAAATAATAGACTGTGCAAGTTCATCCAATCTGTGTTCCATTCGGAACAGCTTGACCAATAGGGTAACCGACAATGAACTTACCAGAAAAATCCAGATTACCATTCCCACGATGATTGTTGATTTTATCTTCTTGATCCGTCTTCGTCTTAACTGCTGTTCACGCAATCCACTGGCTGCATTATCTTCCATGTATGAACCTCCCCAGTTTTTTA
>Ga0224483_100280_pt1 | contig 15156 bp, 16 predicted proteins | sample hydfratestSal1_FD_181453 | JGI IMG/M metagenome (GOLD analysis project Ga0224483, IMG submission 181453) | Metatranscriptome of mouse feces microbial communities from Columbus University, Ohio, United States - Sal1 (Metagenome Metatranscriptome) ... | reverse complement strand
TTCAGCCTTATTTTCAGAACTAAGGGTTATATAAAAAGAATCGGTGTTATGGTAAAAACCATAACACCGGAAAATGCGATATAATCAGATTTTGGAGCAGTTGGTCACTCAGGTGCATCCTGTTTTTGAGCTACCTGTTGACTTCTGTCACAAGTATGTTTACTTGTCGTAGAGGTCTATGTTTATATCAAACGGTGAGTCGAAATCTTTGAGCAGTGCATGCCTGGTGTCCTTTTCCGATAGGATTGCGTCCGAGGGGTCAATATGCCAGTCAATGCCGAGCGAGCTGTCGAGTATTGAGATACCACCATCTGCTTCGGGATGGTAGAATTCGTCACATTTGTACTGGAACACAGCCACGTCCGAAAGCACAGCGAATCCGTGGGCGAATCCCCGTGGCACGAAGAACTGCAGATGGTTGTCCTCTGTCAGTTCCACAGCCACATGCTGTCCGTATGTCGGGGAGCCTTTGCGGATGTCAACAGCGACGTCGAGTACCGCGCCGTTGACGCAGCGCACGAGCTTGGATTGGGTGAACGGCGGACGCTGGAAATGCAGTCCGCGCATTACGCCCCTGGTTGAGCATGATTCATTGTCCTGCACGAAATCAACGGGACGGACCTTCTCGTCAAACTCCCGCTTGGAGTAGCTCTCGAAAAAATACCCGCGTGCATCAGTGAACACCCGCGGTTTGATGATGACCACCCCTTCAATATCAGTCTTGATTACCTCCATAATCCTCACCCGAGGTTTTTGTTTCCGGTCCTGTCCATCTCCTCGACAACCTTCATCAGGTACTGACCGTACTGGTTCTTGAGCATCGGCTGGGCGAGTTCAATCATTTTCTCCTTTGAAATCCATCCCTGGCGGTAGGCGATACCCTCCAGGCAGGCTATTTTCAGTCCCTGGCGCTTCTCGAGCACCTCGACATAGATGGAAGCCTCGGCAAGAGAGTCATGAGTACCGGTGTCGAGCCATGCGAACCCGCGGGGAAGAGTCTGTACTTTCAGTTCGCCATCCTTCAGGAATTCCTGGTTTACAGTGGTGATTTCCAGTTCGCCACGCGCTGAAGGCTTGATGTGTGCAGCCACGTCAACCACCTTGTTGGGGTAGAAATAGAGACCGACTACAGCATAATTTGACTTCGGATGCTCGGGCTTCTCCTCGATTGAGAGACAGTTGCCATCCTTGTCGAACTCAGCCACACCGTAGCGCTCGGGATTATTCACCCGGTAGCCGAAAACTGTAGCCTTACCATCCTTCTCGGCAGCCTCGACCGAGCTTTTCAGCACGCCCGAGAAACCTGCGCCATGAAAGATATTGTCACCGAGCACGAGACATACCGAGTCATCGCCGATGAACTCCCTGCCGATTATGAACGCCTGGGCGAGACCGTCGGGAGAGGGCTGCTCGGCATAAGTGAACTTCACACCGTAGTCGCTCCCATCACCAAGCAGACGCTTGAAACCGGGCAGGTCATCGGGAGTCGAGATGATGAGAATATCACGGATTCCGGCCAGCATCAGCGTGGAAATCGGATAATAGACCATGGGCTTGTCGTAAATCGGAAGCATCTGCTTCGAGACCCCCTTGGTAATCGGATACAAACGACTGCCGGACCCGCCAGCAAGGACAATTCCTTTCATGACTGTTCAGTATTCAGGCTATTTTACAATGCCCTTCTCAAGATATTCGGCGAGGTTTGTGCGCACTGTCTCCCCTGCGCGCTCGACTGCCACTTTTGCCATATCGGCATCGACCATGAGGTTGACAAGCTGTTCGAAAGATGTCTTTTTCGACGGGTCCCAGCCCAGGTTTTTTCTGGCTTTTGCCGGGTCACCCCAAAGGTTGACCACATCGGTGGGACGGTAGAAATCCGGAGAGACCTCAATGAGGACTTTTCCGGTACGGGTGTCGATACCCTTTTCGTTCTCACCTTTGCCTTCGAAGCGGAGCTCGATACCGACGCGGCGGAATGCAAGCTGGCAAAACTCGCGTACGGAATGCTGCTCACCGGTGGCGATGACGTAGTCCTCAGGTTTGGGCTGCTGGAGAATGAGCCACATGCACTCCACATAGTCCTTGGCATAGCCCCAGTCGCGAAGACTCGACAGATTACCGAGGTAAAGTTTCTCCTGCTTGCCCTGGGCGATGCGGGCGGCTGCGAGGGTGATTTTGCGGGTCACGAATGTCTCACCTCGGCGTTCCGATTCATGATTGAAGAGGATGCCGGAGCAGCAGAACATATTGTATGCCTCACGGTACTCTTTCACAATCCAGAATCCGTATAGCTTCGCCACGGCGTAGGGGGAGTATGGATGGAAAGGTGTGTTCTCGTTCTGTGGAACCTCCTCGACTTTGCCGTAGAGTTCAGAAGTGGAAGCCTGATAGAAACGGCATGTGTCGGCGAGTCCGCACTGGCGGATTCCCTCGAGTATGCGGAGCACGCCGGTTGCGTCGACATCGGCGGTGAACTCGGGCGAGTCGAACGACACCTGCACATGGCTCTGGGCGGCGAGGTTGTACACCTCGTCGGGTCTCACCTTGTTGAGCACCTGTATTATCGACATCGAGTCGCCGAGGTCTGCATAGTGGAGATGGAAATTAGGATGTCCCTCCAGATGTGCGATACGTTCGCGGAAGTCCACCGACGAACGGCGGATGGTGCCGTGAACATCATATCCTTTCTCAATAAGAAACTCAGCCAGAAACGAACCATCCTGACCGGTAACGCCTGTTATTAATGCGGTTTTCATAATTAAACTTATCTAATTTGTGGATTAGAAACCAATGTGATTACCTATAAGAATACTTTTATTCGCTTATAAATTGTATGTCGTCAGTGCGAGGATGGACGAACTCGAATTCAAGTGTGCGGGCTAGGCCCTCGTCAAGGGTGAATGGAGCTTTGAATCCGGATGAATGGGCTTTCTTGGCATCAAACTCTGTCGTGGCACAAAATTTCTTGACACGCACCGAGCTTACTGTAAGCTTCTTGCCTGTAATCTTAGCCAACGCATCGAAACAATAGCCGCCCATCATGCCGAGCCAATAAGGGAAATGAGTAGCGGGTATATGCTTTTTAAGCACCTTCGAGACATGAGCCACGAGTTGGTTCATGTTGTTGTCAGGCTTGTCAATATAGTTGAACACATTATAACCCTTAGTCACATTATCAATCATGAACTTCACGAAAGCCACTATATTCCCCACATACGCCATAGATTTCTTGTTCTCACCCTTCCCGACCATGAGGAATTTACCTGATGAAATCTGTTTGAGCAAATTATAGACATTCCCGCGGTTACGCTCTCCAAAAATCACGGTCGGACGGATTATGTCGATATTCCAATCAGGATGCGACTCAAACCAGCGCTGGAGCACCTGTTCAGCTTGCCATTTCGACTTGCCATAATGATTGAACGGGTCGGCAGGATGATTCTCATCCGGATTATTTTTATTCAGCCCATACACAGCCACCGATGAGAAAAATATAATTCGTTTGATACCGTTCTTCTCCATAGCACGAAGAGTCACTTCCATACCTCCAACATTGGTGTCATAGTAGAGCGACACCGGCGAAACATCATCACGGTGCTGTGCGGCAAGGAGTATAACCACATCCGCGCCCTTCAGTTCGCGGTCCATCTGTTCCTGCTCGCGCACATCACCGATAGTTGTTATGTCATTGAAAAAATGACTCGGAAGCAGGTCTATATTCTTACACTCATATCTCTCCTTATCCTGACGCAAAAGGTCAAGAAGCCGTGTGCCAACGAAACCGCTGGCACCAATCATCGCTATTTTCATCGTTAATTTTTTTAACTGTTAGAGTGAAACAGTTGTAAGTGATATACAACTGTGTTATATCTGTAATCTAAAATTTGAAATTATATGGAACCGATACTTAGGAAACCGACAATGCTTAGACTCAATACCGATTTGGTGGAACGGTTGAAGATTGCTGCTAAAAGTGAAAACCGAAGCCTTAACAATTATGTGGAATGATATAGTTTATGATGAACCGAATGCTATGACACGCTTCGCAATACTTGAAGTGGAGTATGGGAGAGATTGACGACAATTGACACTATGATTAAATCAATCGAACAATGAAAAAAACTTCGATTTTAAAGTTAGCTCAAGATGGATTCTAAACGATTCAGAATAGCCCTATGAAAATTAACGTTCTCAATGAGATTCTTAGGAAACTGATTAATGGAGAAATACCACCTAAATCGTTATCCGGAAATAACAATAGGAGCATTGAATGCTATATCGAATCTGACTTCCAGATTATTTGGAAAGACGAAAGCACAGGTATAATATACCTTGTGAGATTAGGCTCTCATTTGGAGCTGTTCGGATGAGGATTTTTAACCGCGCAATAATTTTGCATAAACCAACGCACGAACCGAGTTAGGCATTATGTATACGGCACCTCTTAGAATGCTTGATTTTACGGCAGTTAGCATACCGATAATTCCAAGTTCATACAATTTCCATTGAAATTTTGCACTATCACATGCATATTTCCATCCGCCACGACGCTTGAACATATTGGCAGAAGTACGGAAATGGACTAAAGGTTCTTGAATATTGGCAAAATGTATTCCCAATTTAAACATCCGAGCCCAGAGATAGTAATCTTCGAAAAGTGGGAAATGTTTATATCCACCAGCATTCATCACTGCTTCTTTGCGAAACATTACTGCTGGGTGATTAAGGGGGTTACGTGACTTTATATATTCTGCAATGTCCTTATGGGTAGCAGGGGCTTTCTTTATGGATTTTATAACTGTTATATCATCTTCAAATTCATCGAGCCAGCTACTTATAATACCAATATCTGGATGCGTTTCCATAAAATGTATTTGTTTCCAGAAGCGTTCAGGAAAACATACGTCGTCCGTATCCATTCTGGCAACGAGGTCATGAGAGCAGTGTTTCAATCCTTCGTTGAGAGCTTTGCCCAACCCCCCGTTCACAGAGAGTGGAATTCTTTTAAGTTCAGGATGAACTGATTCATATTCGTCAAGGATACTATAGAGTTCAGGTGTAAGCGGACCATCTTCAACCATGACTACCTCATCAGGCTTAAGAGTCTGATTAAACACACTGTCAAGACTTTGGCGTAGATAGTCGGGTCGCTCTTTGTGATAGAGCGACATCAAAACAGAAAATTTCATAAGATTAATTACCCCTTAATTGAATAAAATATGCTCTTTATTGATGAAATAAAGCTATTTGGCATCAGCTTTACCATATTCTTGGCGATATGTTTTATTCTAGCTTTTGAAGAGAGCATATTGTGATAGGACGAAACACAATCTTTGATTGATGTTGAATCATCGGATAAAAGAGTCAGCAGTTTTCTGCGCTTGACGGAATTAACAACATAGGTTTTCCCATAGCTTTGGTATGGAAGGAAATTACTAAAACTTTGAGGTTGTATGGTCATCCTATTTTTAATTCTGTTGACCAGATTTTCACCTCTATCAGTAGAGATTGTAATTCCTGATACACCATCATGATTATTGACGTATGATTTTCCCCAAAAATCACCAAGACGGATGTCAGTGTATTCAAGCGTGCTCCTTAATTGGCAGTCCGAACAAGAATCGTTCAGAACGAGGTCTGAGAAAAATAGTTCGTAGAATCCATCATTAATTCGAGTGGAAACCACTTCTATGGGGTATTTAACTCCCTCTACTACTACTACTACTACGTAAAAATTTCCCCAACCTCTGACTTTACTGCGGAAATTTGCGGAAATAATTTTCTTCCCATCAACTCGTTTCATTATCTCATTGATGTATTTTGTCCATACATGTAGAGAGGGACAGCCATGACAGTATAAATCAATAAGAATATGATTGTCACGAACTCCGCGTGTTTTTAAAAAATTGTCAATTGCATAAATCTGACACGGTAGTCCGAAGACTGCGAATTTTTCCTTCTTACAATTCCTTACTAGTTCTTTAAAGGAATTGACAGACAGAGATTGAATATATTTTGAGCCTCTGAATCTAAGAATTTCATTTTCATCTGTAGCGACTTCGCCAATCGCACAATTCTTATCATTATCATAAGTAACTCCAATGCACTTATACCCATCCTTTATCAATTGATAGGCAAGCAAATCAGCAATACCGCCTGAAGTTGTCTCGGTGACAATGTTTTTGTCATTAGCCCAGGCGGCAAGTATTTTTTTTGATGATAGGTCAGATTGTGCAATAGTCCTATCAAACTTATAGCAACTCTTTACGCAGAGTCCACAATCAATACAAGTTTTCTCATCAATAACAGGTCGATAAAATCCATTTTCATTTAGCTTTATGCTAATTGCCCCTGTCGGGCACACCGCACCACACATCTGGCAAGATGTGCATTGACGAAGTTGGGAAGAATCGTTGATGTTCATTTTGTACAAAGTGCTAACATTTGGTCAAGATGAGACATCGATAGCATCCGACGCTTTTCTACCTCGACATTGACTTTTGTGTAATCAATATTTGGCTTCATTGTCAAAGCCAACTGTGACCAATCAGTAAATATACGGTCAGTCAATACGTATTCCGCCAACAAGTTCTTAAGTTTAAAATGATTACTCTCACGTGTCTTTACTGCCAATTTTGCTCCAGTGATAATTGACATTACACTACCATGGAAAGTATCGGTAACCACTTCTGTTGCATATTTGAAATATGCAAGGAGGTTTATCGGGTCAACATTAATATTTATATCACACCAATCATGATAGAAGCCAGGAGATAATGTTTTAAGCCCACGAGCTTTGGCGTATGCCCTAATGGACTCTACTTCCTCTGGGGTATTCATGCGGTTGTCGTATGCATAAATAAGAAGATAGTTTTTTTCTTTAGGAGGAACCAGATGAGCAATCTCATCCTTATATCCATATAGAAGGACCGGGTCTACAACAATGTGAGGTTCCTGACCGATAAGATTGGTTACTACATTCGCACTGTTTCTATCCCTTACAGTCACAGCTTTCATGGCAGCAAGACCACTTCTGATAAATGCACGTGAATGCAAACGGTCAATATCTTCAATCGTAGTTGGTCCAAAAGAACCGGCATAAGCAATTATATTGTCACTCGGAAGGCAATGCCCAAAAAAGACTGGAGTTGGACCTGTATGAAGTGCAAAAACCTCATCGCTGCCAATAATTACGGCATCAAGCATTGGAGACTCAGAATAATAATCACCAATTATATTTTGAGTAGCCTTATAAGCATTCAGCGTTTTGCGTTTATTGTAATTATATCGAGTACAGCCAAGCCCTTTCTCCTTAAAGTATTTCAGATATATTCCTATGGATTTAACTGACACATCATATTTAGCTTTCAAGCCGTGCCCCATGAAATCATAATTCTTGTCAAAGCGCAATGCTTTTGCTGTAATGCCTTTCTGTCGCAGAACACGGATAAGAGCGGTAAGTTGCAATAGTGCACCGTGGTTATGCACATCGTAATGAGTGATAATGCCTATTTTTTTCATTAAAATAAGACCCAATCGGGCATTTGAAATTTACAATTTACTTTCGTGTTTGTCCACTTTTCAGGTGCGCACACGATTTTGTCTTTATGGGTATTCAAAAAAGCGCTCCACCAAGAGAAAGAGCTATTGGCTAAAATATTATGGTGGCAATTAGACATAAGAAGCATATCCAACGGACTGTCTTTCCCTGTATTCCAATCAACGAATTCATATCGATAATTACCTAGTATCGGAGCAATTTCAGCTTTACACCAATCAATATCATCAGAGAATATGTAGAATTTGGTAGGAGTGATTTTTTTGAGGAGAAAGGAAATTGTATTCTCATAATATTTAATATCACAAAGTCCAGCATAATTAACTGCTTTCAAATAGTCCCCCCTCCTGACATGAATACTTACAGTATTTTCTATAGCTTGAAGTTCATTCAGGAGTTTCTTTGTTTTTAGATTCAACGGAAGGGTAAATTTAAATTTGTTACGGACAATATCAATCACAGATTCAAAATATTTATAATTTTGCCAATATCCATCATAATATTTTGAACCAGGGGTAAAAACAGAGTCATTAAATGTGTAGTCTTTGGCTTCTGTGCATTCCGTTTTACGGTTTGGTAGAAACTTTCTAATTGCCCTGGATAATTTGAACCATCTTACAGGGTATGTAACTTTCAATAGGTCTGTGAATGATGCTTTAGGCAGGGTTATATTAAACACTCGCTCCAATTCTAAACCATTGTGAACATGATATGTTGAAAAATAAGATGTATCAATATTTATTTTTTCTTCAGGGAACTTTTCACATAATGCTACAAATAGCGCATATTGAAACATTTGGTTTCCCAAACCTCCTAATATCTTAACAGTTTTCATCTATTAAATTTAGTTACTTACGAGTATTTTAATCGAGTTAGATATCTATAAAGTATATGTGCTCTGTTATATGTGTTGACTTTTCCATCTCTTGACATTTCCTTAATATAGGCATATTCGTTAGTATTTGGAAAGCCATAGTCATGGGCAGAAAAGAAAAATTTATTTTCGTAAGGCAATGACAGAAACTCTGAGATGTCTTGTTTAGTACATCTGTCATTATCAGAGCCAAAAATTATAAGTTTGTTAAAGTTTATTCGTTTGCAACGACGCTCCCACTTGTCTAAAGCTTCCTGTTCAGAATGATAATGAAGGAAAACGATTTCAATGTCTATGCCTTCAATAGTAATATAACCAACGGGAACTTTCCACGACAGAGTTTTTAGATAGTCGTCAATTTCAGGGTACTTAGATTCTCCCCCCCCTAAATGTAATCTTTTGATTGATAGCTTGTTTTAGGTTTTTTAGAAAGAAAATGTAATCCGGATAGCATATAAATAAGCCTGCGGTCGGTGAGTTATAAGGATAGCCTAAATCCTGTGGGATTCTTCCTCCAAAACAGTTGTTGGTAATCACAGAGCATTCAGAATCTATATTGGCACGTAGTTTAGGTAAATATGGTTGTCTTAGTAATGATAAGCCTTTATTTTTCAGAAATTTCAGGATGCTTATTTTGCGTAAACAGTCAATCATCATATTATAAATACCATTTTAACATGTGAATTAAAATCTTTGTACCTTTCACAATTCTACCTTTCAATGAAAAATCCCTACCCTTATTGAAGTATGGGTCTATTTTTACTTTATCACGGATGATGATTTTTGGTGTGAAGGGTAGTTTCCAACCTTCTGGGTAGGCATAGGCAGGTGATAGACCAAGACACTTGTGGGTGGACATATATTTGTTGAGATGCGATTCATCATGAACCTGAGCTATGATTCCTCTGTCATAGTCATTATGCGTATTGTCAGAACATGTTTTCGCTAACATTAAAAAGTCATCAGTTCTGCCGCCATTTAGACTTCCCATATAATATTTGTATAGTTTATTTTTTTCTTTAGGGATATATGCGGTTGATTGTGAATTTCTTTCATATGGTAGCCTGGCATCCGGCTTATTAAAGAACCCTGGATGTATTACCGCCATTAAGCCCTCATTCTCAGGGAGAAACTCTTTACCGACACTGTTGACAAACAACATATTTGCATTAAAGAAAAAACAGTAGTCGAAATCCTTCAATCGGTCTGACAATGAAACAAACATATCAAATCTGAATAATGAATCCAATGGAAAACCTTGGCATTGTCTTTCAAATAGATGTACATTCTTTTCATTAGATAATTTAAGATTGTCAGTAAAAACAAAATACTCAATCTCAGCAATGTCTTTTAGAAAATATTTCTGAGCTGATTCATAAAAGCCTGAAAAAAATTGATTGTATTTACCAGTGCAGATATATAAAATTGCAACCTTCATGATTGTTAATTATTTGGTGTAGTGTGAACTTGTTTCCGATACCCTCCTTGGAAGTCATAAAAACTGTATGGGTATAAGTTTGCCCATTCATTTTTATAGATATTGATTAGAGAAAAACGGACTAAAAGTATAGTGATGATTATTGCTGTAATACTATTTCTGGATAAGGCTTTCTTTAATGGTTTGCAGCTTGATTTATGAAACAAAGAATACATTAAAACGAAAATAGTGTACATCGAAAAGTAAGCACTAAAACGAGAAAAAACAAGGAACGGTATTGCTACGATATTGGTGTATAGGTTTAATATTGATAACCAGAGGATAAGATTGTTAGGATATATTATATTATATTTACGTTTGACATAATAGACGATTAATAGATAAAACGCTATAAATAGAGTGTTTAGGATTGCAGCAATTGGTAATGTTTTTTTACCGATAAATTCTGCAAAATATGAAGAATCACCAATGCCAAAGATTAGTAATAAGGGGAAAATAAAAATAGAGATTATACAGATTGCAAAAAAAGTCAATATGATGTTCTTGCGTGATGGTTTTAAGTTCTTAAATATAGGAATAATAACAAGTATAATAGCAGAACTATGAAATAGAAATGCTAATGCAATTAAACAATAATATTTTAAAGTTTTATTTTGTTTCAGGTATTCAATGGCAATCATGAATAGAATCAAAGCATAGGTATTTCGTATGACACAATGACTTGCAACTATATTAGAAAACGCAAAGAAACAGGCAATAGCAACAAGTGGTGTATAACGTTTGATAATCCATAAATAAAATATTGTCGTTATTGTTGAACTTATAAATATTATACTATAAGGGTCTGACCAGATGTATTTACCTACGAAACGTTCCAAAACGACATATAGATACTCAAATCTTTCATGCGGGTCAAATTTAAAAATTGATTGTTGTAATTTTGTCGGACTTTGAAGATATTCGTATAAATGAGCGTAGTAATGGGATGTATCATTTATTACCACAGTATCTCTAAAAGAGAAAAAAATGAACATCATTAAAAAACATAAAATGATTTGGAAGTGCAGGCGCTCCTTTTTGCTTTTTATGCAAGAAGCAAAAAAAGCAATTAAAAGAAATGTTACATAAAAAAGAATAATGCCAACCATTATATATCGATATGATTTAAATAAGACCTGGAATTTAAGACTTGCTCATTATATTTTTAAAATTATTATAGCTGAAATTAAAATAACAATTATTGCTTAGTTTTGCGACAAGTAAATATATCCCTATTAGCGAGCAACTTGCAAGCAATACGCAGAGAACATTGGGCAAATTAAGTAGTGTTATTAACGAACAGACAATACCTGCCGGGATTAGGCAGCATAGAGTTGGAATAGTAGCATGAAAAAGTATTAATAAATTTCCACCAATCTCTTTTTCAGCAAAATAGGAAACGAACAATGCATTAAATAATTGATAAACAACCAGCATTATGAGCAAAACATTTATAGTGGCAGTAATTCCTATAATAAGACAAATTAAAAACACTATCTTCCTCACAATTTCTATCTGAAACACCTTTTTTGTTTTTCCTCTAACAATTAGAATGTCGAGGTTAATGTCTGCAAAGCAATATAAAGCACCATATATTGCTAAATATTTGAGGTAGGTTGCCACCTCAATCCAATCTTCAGACAACAAAATAAGAATTAAAGGTTTAGATAGAATTGCTAAAATCAGCATTAACGGTGCGATAATAAAGAATGCCATTCCAACGACTTTTTTGCTATATTCTAACAGTTGTTGTTGTTCATTTTGGAACGAGACCATAATAGGATACGACACCCGATGTATAGAGAATGATATGGTTCCGGCTATAGACCTTTGAATCTTTTCAGGGATTGTATAATATGCAAGTGCACTTGCATTAAAATACTTGCCGATAAGTAGATTCGGCAAATTGTCGGTGATGCTTGCAATCATGTTGGTCCCTAATAAATTCATAGAAAATATTAGATACTTTTTGATTGATTGCAAGGAAAATATCAGTGATGGATACCATTTTCCATAAAACCAGAATAAGCAGGTCCTGATGCACGCGGATGAAACACTTTGGACAATCAAAGCCCAGGCATTACGGAATAAATATGCTGTATATATGCCACAGATTCCCGATATAATAGCGGAAATTAATGAAATCTTAGAAACAGTGGCAAAGTTAACCTCTTTAAATAGTCTTGCCTGCTGAACCACTGAAAAAGACAGACAAACCATGGATATAAACGTTACCCGAATTAGAGGGGTCAACAATGGCTCATTGTAGAATAAGGAGATATAAGGAGCTGAAAAATATGCAATCAAATATACACATAAACCTACAAATATATTAAAATAAAATACAGAAGAATAGTCTCTTTGATTTACATTCTGGTCACGAATTAGAGCTTGTGAGAATCCACTATCAATTATTACCATGGAAAAGGCCATAAATATAGAAATCATTCCTACCAAGCCAAATTGGTCAGGCAATATAAAGTGAGCAATGGCAAGGGTACATAATAATTGTACGCCCATTGTAGCAAATCGCTCAATCATACTCCATAATGTGCCTTTAACAGACTTATTAGCGATATCACCCATTTTTTTAGATGGAATTTAAAAACAATAACAATTTCCCTATGTCGACTCAAATAAGCATTACCATCCGATTCTGGAAGAACGGTAATGTATTTGGATTTACCCCAAAGCTGTCATGCAGTTTGTTTTCGATACGTTGTAAGCTCTATTTCCAAGGTTTCGTGGAGGAAGGGATGGATGTCCGGACGGGAGGATAGATGTGTAAGGAGATGGTGATACTGGGTGGTGATGTCTTGTAAATTTCGTTGTTCAAATTGGGCTACACTTTTGGCAAAGTTGATATAAGCTGTTAGGGTAGGGGTGTCAAGCTTCTCAAGTTCAACTTCCGTTAGTGTGTAGATTTTAATCCAGCGGGTTTTATACTCAAACTGTTCCTTGTTGCCGAGATATGCGAACAGGTTTTCTTTTATAAGATAGCTCAAACGATGATATGCCTCAAGCAATGTAATTTCTTGGAATTTTCCATATCTTACTAAATCTTCAATCCATTCGCCGCTGATTTGCAGTGCATACGATGAATACCGATTTTTGAGTGTGCGATTGTCTCGATTGATTTCTTTGAGGAGCTCAAGCACCACATCTGTTCGTGAGATACTACTGTCTCCTTTAATCCAACAGTTCACGGTTTTCAGTCGTATTTCCCGGATATATTCTGAGTCATCTTTACCATGACAAACCCTGAAAAAGAAATCGTACGATTCGAGGAGGTCAGGAATGACAGATAAATTCATCCGTTTGCTTATAAGGATATCATCTAAGAGAATCCTGATTTCCTTTAGCCAAATTAAGCCTTGGCTTTGCACTTCACGAATTGAATTGTTCATTACTAATGGAAGTTGAAAACCACCTTCACGCTCGAAAATTTTGCACAGCATGAACTGATAGCCACATATAGCATCAATATATGAAAAATCCACCTCAGATATATGGGGAATTTTATACATTGTATCAGTCATTTGAGTTAGTTTCTGTAATGAGTTTTTTCCGTAAGTTTTCAAACTGCTCGTCGGTAATCTTTGTCATCTGGCGTGGGTCAAGTTCAACAACCCATGAGCAGTTCTGTATGCTTTCAAGTTTCAATCGGTACGTGATTTTAGTTGTCTTGTATGTGCCTTTCTCTATTTGGTTGACCTCTTTCTCAAAGATGGCAGGGTGACCGCAGAATTCTCCACCTGTGATTTCTACTTTGTCTCCTTCTTCAAATAGGAATGTTCCTTCGGGATAAGCATCCATGCTGTCAACGAATTTACCCACAGCTCTTTCGTACTCATCGATAGACTTTTGCGGGATTATGGCATATGGACTATGAATACTTCTACTGCATCGGTATCCCCATGCAATGTCTCCGATATAAAAAAATAATTCGGGTAGTTCTGTTGCTCTTTTCTTGAAAAAGAGTAATCCAGGTATGACAGGACGTGATTCGCGTATGAGCTTTTTGTCTATACGACGGACAATTTCCTCCATCGGATAGAATGATTTTGAAAAAATTATCCCGACTGATTTTAGTCTGTCCTTAATTCGTTCGTAATTGACATGAGGGCGGAATTGCATAGCATACCAATCTTCTGGATTTTTTGATAATATACGAGAAACATGATTGTATATTTTCTCCTTTTGTTCGGCTGATAATTCGTTGCTTTTTGCAAAAGAATATACAGGATTCACGTTATTAACAATGCCGATGCATCCGGCGATATCAGCTGAAGGTATACCACAACGTAAGGCTGTAAGTGCCCATAAATCTGTTGGAAGATTATCTCCGTAGGAGGAGAGTCTGATTCCAACGGTATTCAATGCATCAGAAAAAAGCGAAGATACTGATTTTTTTAGCTGATTGGGAGTCCGTTCTGATTGATGTAGTGGGAACAGATACTTGTTCTTGGGTTTGGAATACTTTTCAACGATTGTTTTTACAGCTTCATCATGACCATTATAATCGTCTTTCTTGTATTTTGCCAGTTGGTCATAGGAAAGACCTCCATTATACAATGAAAAGAGGACTAAATCCTTGGCTAACTGAAGTCCCTGATTTTTGGAATAATCAGTCAAGACTAACTGTCTCAGTATGTTGAAGCATTTCGATAGGGAGTTTACTTCTAAACTTGCTTTAGACGCACTTTTAAGTGTGCTTTTTACCGATGCAAAGCAACCGTTGTCTATTATGAGACCCTCTTTTATAGCTTTGCCATATAAAGCCGAAAGTCGTAGGGTGTATGTCAATGCGGTGCCATGCGAATATCCATGACAGAATAGCCACGATAACCATTCATTAAGAAGTCCCTCTGTTATGTCTTCAAAACGTACTGGAACTCCACTAAGAAAACGACTGAATGAATCAATTGCTTGTTGCTGGCTTTTTCTTACTGCCTCGTTTGGGGTATTATCAATTTTGACCCGAAACCAGTCAATAGCAAAAATAGCATTAGTTGGCAATGTATCAGTCATATATGGTTATTTTCCGGAAAAGTATAAATTGCAGACCGGTACAATTCTTACCGACCCCCTGTTTTTTTGCCTTACAGCTCAACAGAGGTCCAAAATATATATGTTGTGATGCGGTTTTCACCGTTAATTTAGTTTGGTAAAAGGGTGGTTTTGATAGTATCTCTTATGAAGAGATACTTAAACCTAAAACAAATTACCCAAAATATTGAGTTCTAC
>Ga0224483_100278_pt1 | contig 15173 bp, 13 predicted proteins | sample hydfratestSal1_FD_181453 | JGI IMG/M metagenome (GOLD analysis project Ga0224483, IMG submission 181453) | Metatranscriptome of mouse feces microbial communities from Columbus University, Ohio, United States - Sal1 (Metagenome Metatranscriptome) ... | reverse complement strand
GGAGAATATTACCAACAGTGGAAAACTATAAAAGGAGATATGGAAATGGCAATTGAACAATACACGGAAAGCCTGACGCTAAAAGAAATGAAATGTGTGATCGGGAAGAATTCCTTTGGTTATGTTCTTCCACAGGGTGATGTTTCTGCCATAGATAAAATCGACAAGATATTAAAACGGGCAGGCGGAAAGCCGAAAGAATGTGAACTGGAAGATTACTTTCAGGGCGGAAAAGGCAAGGCAAAACCAGAATATATCGTAACCTTTCATGACGATATTCATACATTGATCGTTGTAGAGTGTAAAAACAGCGCCAAAAACCATTGCAGCAAGAAACGAAACAAACCCAGTTCTTTTGCGGTAGACGGTGTTTTATACTATGCAAAATTTTTAAAAGATGAGTACAATGTCATTGCAATTGCCGTCAGCGGGACGACAACTCAGAATATGAAAGTAGATACCTTCTATTGGGTGAGGGGACAGAATACATATACGGTGTTGGAAAAAGCAAAAGATATTATTTTAGAACCCCAAAATTATGTAGAATTGATAAAAGGGAACAAGTTAAAAAAGGCATATTCCTTAGATGAAATCAGAAACACTGCCATTAACATGCATAATGCTTTAAGAGAAATCAAGGTAACAGAATCGCATAAACCGATTTTCATCGCAGGAATCTTAATTGCGTTAAATGATAGCGATTTTTCCAAAAGTTATTCTTCCCTGACATCCTATAGATTAATCATCCAGAATATTCAAAATGCCATCGAAAATGTTCTTAAAGACAGTGATATTAAAAGCGATAGGATAAGTTACATAAAACAGGTTTTTAGTACTCTTCAGGATAATACGAAATTCGCAGAAATACCATTAGGTTATTCCAAGTCCATTACCTGGTATATTGAACAATTGGAAATGAAAATCAAGCCCATGATGGATTATGCAGACAGCACGGTTGATGCCCTGGGCGTATTTTATCACGAATTTATTAAATATTCAGGTGGTGACGGCAGTGGGTTAGGTATTGTCCTGACGCCTCAGCATTTGACCGAATTTATGTGTGATCTGGCCGGGGTAAATAAGAATAGCCGGGTAGTTGATATATGCTGTGGTTCTGGCTCTTTCCTGGTGACTGCTATGAGCAAAATGTTTCAAAATGCCAACCCGGCCGAAATAGAAAACATCCGTAAAAACGGATTATATGGCGTTGAATTTGATGACGGACTCTATACGCTGGCCATTGCAAACATGATTATCCGTAAAGACGGCAAATCAAATATTTATAAAGGCGATTGTTTCAACCCCCAAATTACCGACGAGCTTAAAAGCAAGAATATAAACATAGGATTAATCAATCCGCCATACTCACAGAAAGATGTTGCCGAGCTGGAGTTTGTCGAACATTTGTTAGACATTCTGGCGGTAGGAGGTACAGGTGTAGTCGTTGTCCCAATGAGCTGCGCAATCGGAACAAAGTTCAAAGATATCCGGGAACGGTTGATGAAGAAGCACACATTACGAGCTGTATTTTCAATGCCTGATGATATTTTCTATCCCACAGGGACAAATGTATGCGTTATGGTCTGGACGGCCCATACTTCCCATGACAACATTGAGGAAACCTTTTTTGGCTACTGCAAAAATGACGGTTTTGTAAAACGCAAAAAATTAGGAAGAATCGACGTTTCCGGAAAATGGAAAAGCATTGAAAAGGAATGGCTGAAATTATACAGGAACAAAGATGCCGTTGACGGTTTATCTGCAAGGCACTGTGTCGGATATGATGACGAATGGCTGTGCGAAGCATATATGCAGACGGATTACTCCAAATTGACACAGGAAGATTTCCAGCAGACTGTGAATGACTATTTTGCGTACATGGTTAAAAGCGGAGAAGCTGATCTGGAATGTAAATATAAAAGAAGCGACTGGCATGGCGCTTTAGATATCCAAACCTGGAAAGATTTCGAGCTGGAATCTCTTTTTAATTTCTCTAAGGGAAAACGTTTAACAAAAGCGGATATGATTTCGGGAAATTTGAATTATCTGGGAGCAATCAGTGAAAATAACGGCATCCGGGAAAAAATAGAAGCCGATTATAGCTGGAAGCCAAATTGTATTACCATTAATTATAACGGGAGCGTTGGGGAAGCCTTTTATCAATCAAAGCCGTTTTGGGCATCTGATGATGTAAATGTTTTATATGCAAAAGATTTTTGGAACATGAACAAGTATATTGCAATGTTTCTTGTAACTGTGATTAAAGCCAACAAATACCGCTTTGGTTATGGAAGAAAATGGACTATAGAGAAAATGAAGGAGACCGTAATAAAATTACCAAGCCAAGAAGATGGAACGCCGGATTTTGCCTACATGGAAAGGTATATAAAATCCTTATCTTATAGTGACAGAATATAAGATGTATTATTGAGTGAGCAAATGGGGCGAGGGGTGTCGTAGAGCCAGTAGGGAGGGAAGGATGGTCCTGACAGGGTGAATTTATGCCATGGAGATGAGACCAGGGAAACAGGAGAGCTCATACCCGACTGGTTCCCGCTTTAAGGGAGCAGAGGAAGCGTGCCGATGCACGCGCAGGTCACCAACCTAACGGTTGCCGATAAATTCTCATCGGAATGTTTAGCATATCTGAACCCGGACGGGATATCTCTCCTTCTCTGACTGGCTCCGCGACACCCCTCGCCCCCTAAATACAGCCTAAAAAGGCAGAACGACAGCAGTATGAATAAAACATATCTCTGCGTTCTGCCACTTTTTAAATTCAGGTAACAGCAGGTCTTTTCAAATCCGCCAACTCCTACCTATCCTCCCGACGTCTCTCCCTCTTCTCCTTCTCTTCCTTCCCGGCCAGATCCCCAGGTCTCATGCTCAAGTTCACCCGGCCCATCTTGTCGATCTCCATGACCTTCACCGTCACTTCATCCCCGATGTTCACCACATCCTCAACCTTAGCAACTCTCTTATCAGACAGCTTGGAGATGTGAACCATGCCGTCCTTATTCGGAGCCAGCTCCACAAATGCCCCGAAATTCATGATCCTGACAACTTTCCCTGTATAGATCTGCCCGGCCTCTATGTCTGTGACGATACTCTCAATGATCTTAACCGCCTTGGCGATCATCTCCTTGTCCGTGCCGCACACGGACACGCTTCCATCGTCCTCAATGTCGATCTTCACGCCGGTCTCCTCAATGATCTTGTTGATCACCTTGCCCTGCTTTCCTACCACATCCCCGATCTTCTGGGGATCAATGGTGATCTGCTCGATCTTGGGCGCGTACTTGTTCACTTCTTTTCTCGGCTCCGCGATGGCAGGCTTCATGCAGGTGTCCATGATAAACAGCCTGGCCTGGCGGCAGCGGGCGATAGCGCCCTCCACGATAGGCCGTGTAAGGCCGTGGATCTTAATATCCATCTGGATGGCCGTGATGCCTTCCCTGGTTCCGGTCACCTTAAAGTCCATATCCCCGAAGAAATCCTCCAGGCCCTGGATATCCGTCAAAAGCACAAACTCGTCGTCGCTGTCACCGGTCACCAGACCGCAGGAGATCCCGGCCACCATCTTCTTGATGGGCACACCTGCCGCCATAAGGGACATGCACGAAGCGCAGGTGGACGCCATAGACGTAGACCCGTTGGACTCAAAGGTCTCGGACACGGTGCGGATGGCGTAGGGGAACTCCGCTTCACTGGGCAGCACCGGGATCAGAGCCCGCTCCGCCAGAGCGCCATGGCCGATCTCCCGCCTTCCCGGACCTCTGGAAGGTTTCGTCTCCCCTACGGAGTAGGACGGGAAATTATAGTGATGCATATACCGCTTGCTCACCTCGTTCTCGTCAAGCCCGTCCAGCTTCTGCTGCTCGGACAGAGGCGCCAGGGTACACACGTTGCAGATCTGGGTCTGTCCCCTGGTAAACATGGCAGAGCCATGAACTCTGGGGATGAGATCCACCTCAGCGGACAGATGGCGGATCTCATCCATCTTCCGGCCGTCGGGACGCTTACCGTCCTTTAAGATCATCTTCCGCACCGTCTTCTTCTGATACTGGTACACAGCCTCGGACAGCGCCTCCAGCCACTCTTCCCTGTCGGCGAACTTCTCCGCCAGCTTCTCGGTGATGGCCCGGATATTGGCCTCTCTGGTCTGCTTGTCGTCCGTAAATACAGCCTCCTCCATCTCCTGAGGCGGCACCACCTCCTTGATGGCCTCAAACAGCTCCTCCGGAATGGCGCAGCTGGTGTAGCCGTGCTTTTCCCTGCCCACTTCCGTCACGATCTTGTCAATAAACGCGATAATGTCCTGGTTCACCTCATGAGCCTTGTAAATGGCCTCGATCATCTTGTCCTCCGGAACCTCGTTGGCTCCCGCCTCGATCATGATCACCTTCTGCCTGGTGGAGGCCACGGTCAGGTTCAGATCCCCCACCTTCCACTGCTCCTGGGACGGATTGATCACCAGCCTGCCGTCGATCATGCCCACCTGGGTCATGGCACAGGGGCCGTCAAAGGGAATATCCGATATAGAAGCCGCGATAGCCGCCCCCAGCATGGCCACCAGCTCCGGACGGCACTCCGGGTCCACGCTCATAACCATATTGTTCAGCGTAACGTCATTGCGGTAATCCTTTGGAAACAGAGGGCGCATGGGGCGGTCGATGACACGGCTGGTAAGCACCGCGTTCTCGCTGGCCTTTCCCTCCCTCCGGTTAAATCCTCCCGGAATCTTTCCCACCGCGTACAGCTTCTCCTCATACTCCACGCTTAATGGGAAGAAATCAATGCCCTCCCTGGGCTCCTTTGACGCTGTGGCCGTGCTGAGCACCGTGGTCTCGCCATAGTGCATAAACGCCGCGCCGCCTGCCTGCTTGGCCACTCTGTCGATATCAACGATCAGAGTCCTCCCGGCTAACTCCATAGAAAAACTTTTGTACATGGTCAATCTCCTTTTCAATCATATTTTGTGGCGGAACCACCGTCACTTTACATAACTCCAAATCTGTGGCGGAGCCCCTTCCTTCCGGAATCCTAACACGCGGATCCCTCTCTATGATCCAGCAGAAGAAGCCGAAACTACTGAAAAACATACCGCGAGGCAGCGCCAGTGCTGCCCTGCGAAAATCCCGGCGGATAAAGCATCCGCTTTCCGCGCCCTCCCGCCGGCAAAACCCGGTCTGGGGCAATTTCGCCTTACACACTCCCGGCGATATGCTTTTCAGCGGTCTCGGAACAGATCTCCTGCACGAATCCAAACGCTAAAAACTTACCGCAATACCCAAAGATAGGGTGGAATCCCTTCCACCCTAATGCTGGCTCTATTTATTTTCTGATTCCAAGCTTCTCGATAAGGGAACGGTATCCCTCCAGGTCCGTCTTCTTTAAATAGTCAAGAAGCCCGCGCCTCTGGCCTACCATCTTTAAAAGTCCCCGTCTGGAATGATGGTCCTTCTGATTCTTCTTCAGATGCTCGGTCAGCTCGGTGATCCGCTCTGTCAGGATCGCGATCTGAACCTCCGGTGAACCTGTGTCCCCGGGTTTTCTGCCATACTTAGCGACAAGCTCTGCCTTCTTTTCCTTTGAGATCATGGTAATTCCTCCTAAAAATAATATTCTGACCGAGGACCAAGTAGCTGGTTGGAGCATCCAAAAACTGAGCCCCGGCGTTTTCATACCGATTAATCTTAGCACAATGCCTTTTCCTTGTCAAGATAGGAAAGACCATATTCTTTATCCCGTTTCAGCTGTTCTTTCAGCTGTTCCAGAGAATCAAATTTCCGTTCCGGCCGCTCATAATTTAAAAGCTGCACCTCGATATCCGTCCCGTACAGATCCTTGTTCAAACCAAAAATGTAGGTCTCCACCCCCACGGCGCAGTCCCGCTCCACCGTAGGCTTTCTGCCGATATTGGTGATACCGCCGAAGATCCCGTCCTCTGTCACCACCCTGGACACGTAAACCCCAAAGGGAGGCAGAAATTTTTCCTCCGGCGGGATGATGTTCACCGTGGGAAATCCCAGGACGGGGCCTCCCACATGGTTGCCGTGAACCACCGTCCCATGGATGGCGTAGGGCTCCCCCAGCAGCTTGTTGGCCTTCTCCATCCGGCCTCCGGCCAGCTCCTCCTTAATGTAGGTGCTGCTGATGTCCCGCTTCTCATCCTGCTCCTTGACGATTACCTCCAGCTCATACCCATATCTGGACGACAGCTCTTTCAGGACCTGGGCGTTTCCCGACCTCTGATACCCAAACCCGCAGTCTGTTCCCACTACCATGGCCCTGGCGTTCATCTTTCCTATCAGGATCTCCCTGACAAACGCCTCAGCGGAAAGATGGACCACATCCCTGGTAAATGGATACTCCACCAAGTAGTCGATCCCCATTTTCGCCATATTGTTCCTCCGCTCCTGGTTTGTGGTGATCACCTTCTGATCCGTCCCTGAAAGCTTGGCCATGGGAGCCGTGTCAAAGGTAAATACAGCCGCCCGGTATCCCTTCTGTCTTTTCAATTCCAGCATCCGCCCCAGAAGCTTCTGATGTCCCTTGTGACGGCCATCAAATTTGCCGATGGTCACCACAGTGGGCTCCTCTATCCTAAAATCGGTCCTGCCGATGAAACAATCCATCCGTTGCGTCCTCCCTGCCTTTGCCCGTCAACCGCCGCCAAAAAATAATTTCCACGGTTTCAGCCTCATGTTATCCGGCTCCCAAGCATAGACTCCCATAAACTGTCCGCTGCTGTCATAAACGCGAAAGCAGGTTCCATCTGCCGTCTCTTTCCACGCCTCAGTCTCCTTTTCCCCCTGGTCAGCCGCTGTCAGCTCCGCCTTCAGAGGATTCCCGTTATGCAGCAGCCGGTCCCCTTCCCTGGCCGCCTTCACAGCCGGGTAGTGGGAAAACATAGCCTCAATAGATACCAAATGCCCGTCTAAAGATCCCTGATCTTTCAGATGCCGGATCCGGGTGAGGGTCAGGCTGTCCTCGATCCCAAACCGGTCCACCCTGGTGCGGATAAGGGATTCCATACAGCCGCCGCAGCCCAGCCTTTGGCCGATATCATGGCACAGGGTCCTGATGTAGGTGCCTTTGGAGCAGCAGACCGTCATGACAACCCTGGGAAGTTTCACAGACTCAATGTGAATCTCATAGATAAACACCTGCCTGGGCTGGCGCTCCACCACCTTGCCGGCCCTGGCCAGGTCGTACAGTTTCTTTCCGTTGACCTTCAGGGCAGAGTACATAGGCGGTATCTGGGCATACGCCCCCACAAAGCCCATGATGGCCTCCTCCACCTGCTCACAGTCCAAATCCTCCGGATCCGCCTCTCTTAAGACCTGCCCCCAGATATCCTGGGTGTCCGTCTCCTTTCCAAGGAGCAGACCGGCCCGGTAGGTCTTAGTCTTATCTGTCAGCATGTCGCACAGGCGGGTGGCTTTGCCTAAGCACACCGGAAGAACTCCCTCCGCCTCCGGGTCAAGGGTCCCTGTGTGGCCGATCTTTTTCTGCCCAAGGATCCCCCTCAGCTTTGCCACCACGTCATGGGAGGTGTAGCCTCTCTCCTTATATACGTTGATGATCCCGTCAATCATGGTCATTTACCGCCAAAAGCTGCTTCTCGATATGCTCTGACAGGTTGTTGACCACATCATGGATGCTCCCCGACATGGTACACCCAGCGGCCCGCACATGGCCGCCTCCGCCGAAATAGGCGGCGATCCTGCTGACATCCACCACATAGTTGGAGCGCATGCTCACCTTATACATATGGTTGTCAATCTCATACAGGAAGATGGCGCACTCCACCCCGTCAATGGTCCGCAGATGATCCACGATCCCGTCCAGGTCCTTGGGGGTGACGCCGTAAAAGTCCATATCCTGACTTTTGACCACAGTAAAGATGCACTTCCCGTCCATAAACCGGATACACTCCATAAGAGCCCTGCCCAAAATCTGGCTCTGGAGATAGGTTTTCTTATAAAAGCTGTCGTCAATGATCTTGGTGAAATCAATGCCCGTCTCCATAAGCTTTCCGGCGATCTCCATGGTCTTTGCCGTAGTGCTGCTAAAACGGAACACACCCGTGTCGTGAACGATCCCCGTGTAGAGACATTCCGCAAGTTCCTTATCGATCAGATCATCAGAAAGCTGGCCGTAGAGCACCTCCGCCGTGGAACTTGCCCCCGCCTCCACCACATTTTCCCCTGCATAGCCGGTGTTGGTCACATGATGATCCACGCAGATGCTGGCCCTGGCTGTGTCTAAATACACCGAAAACTCCCCCAGACGCTCCCTGTCGCTGCAATCCAGGCAGATACACAGATCAAAAGTCTCCTCCCCGGCCTCCTCCTGGATCTGGTCGTAACCCTCCAGGTAAGAAAATTTCTCCGGGAAATTTTTCAGGCACACCCGGATATCCGCTCCCTGCTTCCTCTTTTTCGCGTACCGGTACATGGCCAGGCAGGAACCCATACAGTCCCCATCCGGATTAACATGGCCAAGAATCACAACCGATGCCGCCTCATTGAGCATCTGTTCCAGTTTTGTCATACAAATCCTCTCCCCTCTGCCATATCAGTGTAACAGCGCTACTGCTCCGGCTCATCCCACCATGCCGCTGACTCCTCTTCCTGGTCCTCTCTCTCCTTTATGCCGACAGTCACATCATCGATGAGCCGCGACATGTGGACTCCATACTCAATGGACTGATCCAGGATAAACTTGATCTGGGGGGTATTGCGCAGATTCACCCGCCCTGCCAGTTCCTTGCGGATAAATCCCACTGCCCGCTTAAGGCCTTCCAGAGCCTTTTGGGCCGCCTCGTCGCCCCCCAGGACGCTGATATAGGCCTTGCAGTATTTCAGATCCGGCGTCACCTCCACGGAAACCACTGTGACCATGGCCCCATCCAACCCCGGATCCTTCACTTCCCTGCGGATAATCTCGCTTAACTCCCTTTGGACCTCCATGTTGATTCTTGTATTCTTAATACTGTTTTTCCGCATATAATTCCTTTCTCACAGCCGCCTCCTTTTGGGAGACGGCTGACGTGCCTTACACCGGCGCAGCCTGCCTATCTGGGCACCTCCACCATGGCGTAAGCTTCGATCATATCGTCCTCCTGGAGGTCGTTAAACTTCTCAAACACCAGGCCGCACTCATAGCCTGTGGCCACCTCTTTTACGTCGTCCTTAAACCGGCGCAGGGAAGCCAAACCTCCCTCGAAGATCTTCTCGCCGTCCCGGGTGATTCGCACGGAACACCCTCTCTGGAACTTGCCGTCCAGCACATAGGAACCGGCGATGGTACCCACGCCCGAAGCCTTGAAGGTCTGGCGCACCACCGCGTGGCCGATGATCTTCTCCTCGAAAATAGGATCTAACATGCCCTTCATGGCTGCTTCCACATCCTCGATGGCCTGATAAATAACCTTATACAGGCGAAGATCCACCTTCTCCTGCTCTGCCACGGACTTGGCCGTGGCGTCGGGCCTGACGTTAAATCCGATGATGATGGCGTTGGACGCCGAAGCTAAGGACACGTCGGACTCGTTGATGGCGCCCACGCCTCCGTGGATCACCTTTACCATTACCTCCTCGTTGGACAGCTTTAAGAGACTCTGCTTTACAGCCTCCACGGAGCCCTGAACATCCGCCTTGACAATGATTGGCAGTTCCTTTACATTGCCTGCCTTGATCTGGCTGAACAGATCGTCCAGAGACAGCTTTGCCTTGGTGTCCTCAAGAAGCTTATTCTTGCCCTCGGAAATGAAGGTCTCCGCAAAGCTTCTGGCCTCCTTCTCGCTGGCGCTGACCACAAACACCTCGCCCGCATTTGGCACGCCGTTAAGTCCTAAGATCTCAACCGGCGTAGACGGCGTGGCTTCTTTCACTCTGCGGCCCTTATCGTCCATCATGGCCCGAACTTTGCCAAAGCAGGCTCCCGCAGCGATATTGTCACCTACATGCAGGGTTCCCTTCTGTACCAGAACCGTGGCCACAGGGCCTTTGCCCTTGTCAAGCTCCGCCTCGATCACAAGCCCTCTTGCCATCCTGTTTGGATTGGCCCTTAACTCCTTGACCTCGGATGCCAGGATGATCATCTCCAGAAGGTCGGAGATGCCCTCCTTGGTGTGGGCGGACACAGGCACAAAGATGGTGCTTCCGCCCCAGTCCTCGGGGATCAGCTCATACTCGGACAGTTCCTGCTTTACCTTCTCCACATTGGCGCTGGGCTTATCGATCTTGTTGATGGCAACAATGATCTCCACTCCTGCCGCCTTGGCGTGGTTAATGGCCTCCACGGTCTGGGGCATAACGCCGTCGTCTGCGGCCACCACCAGAACCGCGATATCCGTGGACTGGGCGCCTCTCATACGCATGGCTGTAAACGCCTCGTGGCCCGGGGTATCCAAGAAGGTGATCTTCTCGCCATTGATCTCCACCACGTAAGCGCCGATGTGCTGGGTGATGCCGCCTGCCTCCTTTGCCGTTACATTGGTCTGGCGGATAGCGTCCAGAAGGGAGGTTTTGCCGTGGTCAACATGCCCCATAACGCAGACTACCGGCGGTCTTGCCACCATATCGTCCACGCTCTCTTCCTCTTCCCGCAGAAGCTCCTCGATCACGTCGATCTTGGCTTCCTTCTCACAGAGGACATCATACTCCATGGCGATCTCTTCCGCCTTCTCATAGTCAATCTCCTGATTAACTGTCACAATCGTTCCTTTTAAGAACAGCTTCTTAATAATGGCTGACGGCTGCAGCTTCATCTTATCCGCCAGCTCCTTGATGGTAAGCACCTCAGGAATGGTAATGACCTTGATGGTCTCCTCCACCTTCTCAACCGAACTCTTCTGCGGCATGATGAAGGGGTGTTTGGAAACCTTGCCCTTTGATCTTGGGCCGTCCTCCGTCATATTCCTCTTGTCGTATTTATCATTCTTATAGGCATTTTTATTGCCTCTGTTGCTCTGTGGTTTTGTAGCCATTGGCGTGTCAAAGGACTTGGAAATGTCCTTCTGACCGGGACGGCCTGACTGGGGACGTCCGCCGGAACCGGGACGGCTGCCGTCGCGGCCCTGGAACCCGCCGCCGGGACGGTTCCCGTCTCTCCCCTGAAATCCGCCCTGACGGCCTGCACCCTGGCCGCCAAAACGGCCTCCGTCGCGGTTAAATCCGCCGGGACGGCCTGACTGGCCCTGGGAACGGTTTCCGCCCTGGCCCCCCTGATAGCCCTGGCCTCCGGCGCGGCTTCCGTCTCTTCCCTGGAATCCGCCCTGACGGCTTCCGTCACGGCTGCCCTGATAGCCCTGGCCTCCCGCGCGGCTTCCGTCTCTTCCCTGGAATCCGCCCTGACGGCTTCCGTCACGGCTGCCCTGATAGCCCTGGCCTCCCGCGCGGTTTCCGTCTCTTCCCTGGAATCCGCCCTGACGGCCTCCATCACGGCTGCCCTGGAAGCGGCCTCCGTCCCGATTTCCCTGATAGCTCTGATTTCTGCCGCCCTGAGGTCGGTTTGCGTCCCGGCCCTGGCCGTTTGACGAACGCCCCTGACCCTGGGAGCGGCCTCCGTCGCGGCTGCCCTCCGGGCCGGTCTGGCCGAAGCCCTGCTGGGGACGTCCAGCCTGGGACGGTCTTCCCTGGCCTGTGGCTGCCTGGGACTGATCACCAAAGACCGGGCCGTTTTGAACGCGCTCGCCCTGGGCCGCCTGCGATCCCCCCTGCTGGGCCCGGCTGTTTGGCCCTGCCTGGCTCTGATCCTGGGCAGGACGGGCCTGGTTCCCCTGGCCCTGATCTGTCCCCTGCTTAGGCCTGCCGGTCTGGTTCCCCTGACTCTGGGACCCTGCCTGCTGAGGTCTGCCGGTCTGACTGCCCTGATCCTGGCTCCCCTGCTGGAGTCTGCCGCTCTGAATCCCCTGGCCCTGGCTTCCTCCCTGCTGGAGTCTGCCGCTCTGAATCCCCTGGCCCTGGCTTCCTCCCTGCTGAAGTCTGCCGGTCTGCGTTCCCTGACTCTGAAGCTCTCCCTGCTGCGGCCTACCTGCCTGACCCATACTGCCCCCATCCGGACCTTGCTGTCCCGAAACAGCCTGGGGACGGACCGTCTTTATGGTCTGCCCCTGCATCCCCTCGGGACGCAGCGTCTTTACGGGCTGCTGGCCCTGACCGGAAGCTGCCTGGCCTCTGGCCTGCTGGCGGCCTGCTAAAGGCTGCTGGCCCTGACCCCGGTTACTTCCCTGAGGGGGCCTTTGCCCCACGTTTCTCATGGTCTGAGAATTCTGGGGCCGATACACTGCCGTGATCTTCTTTTTCGGCGGTTCCGTCTGGGACGCGGTCCCGGAGGCGGGAGCGGACTGACTTTTCTCCTGTCCACCCCCCAAAGCTGTCTGGGACGGTCTGGGACCTGCCTGCCTGCCTCCTCCCATAGCTTTTTTCACCACCTGGACATTCTCCTCGCTGATATTCGATGAATGGGTCAACTCTATGTTATGTTTCCTTAAGATATCCAACACTTCCTTGCTGGTCTTTCCCAGCTCCTTTGCGAATTCACTGACTCTCATACCTACTACCTCCGTTGATATTCATTTGTTTTACCATTGCCCCTGCGAATCCTTCATCCAATATGGCCAGAGATGTCCTCGTCTCTTTGCCCATATAATGACCCAATTCGTCTTTCTTACCAAAAAACCAGATTGGAACCTGATAGTAAGTACACATATTGGCAAATTTCTTTTTGGTGTTATCCGAAGCCTCCTCGGACACGATCACCATACATGCCTTCCCGCTCTTTACCGCTCTCTCTGTGGAGAACTCGCCGCTGACGGTTTTTCCCGCCTTTGTGGCCAACCCGATCAAGTTCAGAACCTGTTTTCTACTGTCCGACAAGCCGTTCCATCTCCTTCTCCAGAGTTTCGTACACTTCCCTCGGAACCGTCATCTTAAAGGAACGGTCCAGCCCCCGGCTTTTTATGGCCTTTTTCAGGCACTCCCCGTCAGGACACACATAGGCGCCTCTCCCGTTCTTTCTGCCGGTAGCATCCAGAACGATCCCCTCAGATTCCGTCTTCAGGATACGGATCATCTCTCTTTTATTTTTCATCTCTCCACAGCCAATGCATTGGCGAAGGGGTACTTTCTTTGTACTCACTGATCTCCTCACTTCCATTCTAATCTGATGTCCCGCCGCTGTCTTTGGGGCGTCTTATTCTGGTATCATGTCATCCTGGCAATCCTTCTGGTAGTCGTCTGGAGCCGCGTCCTGACCGTCCGCCTCGTACACTTCGCCGTAAGGCTCTGTATAAACTTCTTCCTGGCCGTCCCCATAGGGCTCTGTGTAAACTTCCTCCTGGCCATCCCTGTAAGGCTCTGTGTAAACCTCTTCCTGGCCGTCCCCGTAGGGCTCTGTGTAAACTTCTTCCTCGCTGTCCCTGTAAGGCCCTGCATATTCTTCCCTATATCCGTCCTCATAGGGCTCTTCGTAGCCATACTCTCCGAACTGGCCTTCCTCCGTCTCATAGCGCATCCCGATCTCATCCAGCAGGCCCATCTCTTTTGCCTGGGTCTCGCTCTTGATGTCGATCTTAAATCCGGTCAGCTTGGCGGAGAGCCTGGCGTTCTGTCCCTCCTTGCCGATGGCCAGGGAAAGCTGGTTATCCGGCACGATGACCTGGGCCTCCTTGGCCTCCTCGTCCGCCACCACGCAGATCACCTTGGCAGGGCTTAGGGCGTTCTCGATCAGGTAAGCCGGCGTGTCGTCCCAGTTGATGATATCGATCTTCTCTCCCCGCAGCTCGCTGACCACCGCATTCACCCTGGCGCCGTTAAGGCCCACGCAGGCTCCCACCGGGTCCACGTTGGGGTCGTTGGACTTCACCGCGATCTTGGTCCTGGAGCCGGGCTCCCTGGCGATGGACTTGATCTCCACGATCCCATCCCTGACCTCGGCCACCTCCAGCTCAAACAGCCTTTTCACCAGGTCCGGGTGGGTCCTGGACACGGAGATCCTGGGCCCTTTTGGTGTATCCTTCACTTCCAGCACGTACACCTTGATCCGCTCCGTAGGCTGGAAGATCTCCCCCTTCACCTGCTCCGACTCATTTAAAATGGCGTCGGTTTTTCCAAGGTTAATGCTCACGTTCCGTTTCATATACCGCTGCACCACGCCCTGGACAATATCCTTCTCCTTGGAATACCAGTCCTCGTACAGAGATTTCCGCTCTTCCTCCCTGATCTTCTGGAGGATCACGTTCTTGGCGTTCTGGGTGGCAATCCTTCCAAAGGACTTGGACTCCACAGGGATCTGCACAATATCTCCCAGCTCATATCTGGGGGCGATCATCTTGGCCTCCGCCAGACTGATCTCCATCAGGGGATCCTCCACCTGCTCCACCACTTCCTTTTCCGCCAGCACCGCGAAATCACAGGTCTCTGCGTTGATATTGACCTTAATATTGTCCGCCTTGCCAAAATGGTTCTTGCAGGCAGTGATCAGAGAATTCTCAATGGCCTCCAGCATAACAGACTTGCTGATATTTTTCTCCTTTTCCAGAATATCCAGCGCTTCTAACAGTTCTTTATTCATTTCATCTATCCTCCAACGATCTTAGAAATCCAATGCCAGGCGGATCAGCGCGATCTCCTGCCGCCCAAATACCATCCTGCTCTCATCCTCCAGTTCAATGGTCACCGTGTCCTTGTCATACTCTGCCAGGGTTCCGGTAAAGTCCTTCTGCTTCTCCCTGGCCCGGTAAAGCTTTACCTCCACCTGCTTTCCCATGCTCCTGACAAAATCCTTCTCTTTCTTCAACGGCCTTCCAAGCCCTGGGGAACTGACTTCCAAAATATAGCTGTCGCTGATAAAATCTTCCCTGTCCAGCCAGTCGCTTAAGGCCCTGCTGATGGTCTCACAGTCGTCGATGGCGATCCCGCCCTCTTTATCAATGTAGGCCCGCAGATACCAGCTGCTTCCCTCCTTCACATACTCCACATCCACCAGCTCAAACTGGTGCTCTGCCACAAGCGGAAGCAAAAATGCTTCTGTTCTTGACTCATATGTCTCTCTCTTTGTCATACCGCGTCACCCCCCTCTTCTCATCCTCATGACCGCCGCCCCGGGATGCTGTCTATCCCCCACAACGAAAGAGTGGACTCTCGCCCACTCCTTATCAG
>Ga0224483_100277_pt1 | contig 15192 bp, 16 predicted proteins | sample hydfratestSal1_FD_181453 | JGI IMG/M metagenome (GOLD analysis project Ga0224483, IMG submission 181453) | Metatranscriptome of mouse feces microbial communities from Columbus University, Ohio, United States - Sal1 (Metagenome Metatranscriptome) ... | reverse complement strand
TCTAACTTTCGATGCTGAATACTTAATAGAACTTATCAACCGCTTTCTTAATTCTGCATTATTACAACTTGTCCTGTAATAAAGTTGATATGCAAATACTAAAGTGCTACATAAATAAGCTTCTAGGAGTTCCTCTGATACTTTGTTCTTTAACAGATTTCTGATCTCAGTCACATTTTTAATAATGTCTGTAATATCTGTTGCTTTAGGATTATATACAATACTCTCCATATTTTGTCTATAATAGTATAAAGCATCTGAAAGAGTGTAAACAATTTGAGCCTTTAGTATTTGTTTAAAAGAAATAACTGTATCTTCATACCTTCTATTCTCCGGAAATCTTAATATTAAATTTGCATCATCGTAAAAAATATCCCTTCTTATTAACTTTCCCCAAGCATTTGTAGGAAGTATATTTAGTAAACACTTTTCCACTGGTTCAAGAACAAGCTGTTCTTTTGTTCTAATTACTGGAACAATTTGAGTTTCTGAATAATAATCATAGTAATTAGAAATCACTATATCGCAATTTAACGCTTCTGCTTTACACACCATAAGTTCGATGGTATTCGATGCTATCCAATCATCAGAATCCACAAAAAAAATATAATTACCAGAAGATTTTTCTAATCCATAGTTTCGTGCAGAAGATAGACCACCATTTACTTTTCTTAATACTAATACTCTTTCATCTATACTTTCCCACTTTTTACATAAAGCACTACTATGGTCTGTTGATCCATCATCCACAATAATTATTTCAATATTTTTATATGTCTGATTTATAACAGAAGATATACACTTATCTAAATACTTTTCTGTATTATATACCGGAATAATAACAGAAACCTTTTTACTATTCATTTCACCTTTTTCCTTCTATATCTCTTTTGCTAATCTTTAAATATAGTTTTTCTACCTCTTTTGCCATAGACAATGCACTTAGTTTACATGGATTATCTTCACAATATATTATACGATTATATTTTTTTAATCCTTTCTTTACCCATTCACCAATATTCTCTTCAGAAATCGAGAGAAATTCTATACTCCCTTTTAAAAAATATGGTGCAGTATCTTTTGCCACTGAGTCAGATACCAGACAATGTAAGCCGGATGTTGCGGCTTCTACCAGTGAAACAGGATTTCCTTCCGATATAGAGGGAAGTAAAAATACATCTGCTGCCTGTAATAATTCGCACACATCCTTTCTTTCCCCTAACATGAGAACGGAATCCGCTATTCCCAAATCTCTTAATTCTTCTTCTATTTTTTTTCTTAACGGCCCATCACCAATAAGGATTAACCTAGCATTATTATTCATATTTTTTATATTTCTAAATACTCTCAATAAATATCTATGATTTTTATAGGCAAGAAAGCCCCCTATATGTATATATACATCATTATTTTCACATAATTGCAATTCTTCTCTTTTTGCTTTCCTAATCTCATCTGAAAACACAAATTTATTATTATCAATCGCGTTTAATACGATAGAATAAGGTTCTGTTCCAAACAACCAATCTCCAGCTTTCTTTGAACATGCTATCTTTACATTAGAAAATCTATTGGTTCGGTTCTTTTCATATAAGTTAATCAGTGCTTTCATAATATTTTTTGTATACATCGCCATAGTGGATACATGCGAATGCGCTACTAAAATGGGTATATGATATGTTGACGCGATTTGTAAATAAATACCACTAGTAGCATTCATATGCGCATGTATTACATCATAAGACTTTGCTGTTATAATTCTTTTAAATTCACAAATAGTAGCAATTATGTTTTCATTTTTACCTGGAATATGATATACGTTTGTACCACAGAATTTAATATAATCCTCATATGCTCCTACTATACTTCCATGACAAACAAAATCTACTTCGTGTCCTAATTCTGTCAATCCCTTCCATAGATTTATACCCACCGATTCAATTCCGCCATATGAAATGTGTGTTGGCATGACAAATAATATTTTCATTTTTTTATACACTTTCCCCAATCGTAAAGTTTTTGAGTTAATTCTGGACTAATACAAATAGAAGTTAATAATATTTTCCTCGAAAGTGGCATTTTCCATTTTATTAGGTCAATATAAAATTTTCTTGTTTCTGATAGTAAATATGTTCTGTCCCTATTCCATTCAACATACTGATCAGAAACTCCAAATTTAATAGATTTTCCTAATATTCCCATATAGGAACGTTCAAAATTCATTCTAGCGTAATATTCATATTGGGGGCAAATTCTTTTAGTGTCATTTACAATTTGATCCCATATAGCAATTGCTTCTAAATCCCTTTTTACAACACCTTTTCGTGTAATACTACCCGAATTAAAAAACCAGAAATATTTTATTTGATTTGAATATACTGCTTTTTTAGCCTTAGAAATTATTTGAAAATTAAAATAAATATCTTCAAATAACATTCCTTCCCAAAATCTTACTTTCTCAAGCAATTCTCTTGTATACAATTTATCCCACGCAAAATAATGTATGTTAAAGTCCTTTTTCCGAAAAAACAATTCATACATATTGGGGGAATCTAAAATACGAATAGCAATTTCCTTCTCTTTAGGTTTTGAATCCTCTTCAGAAGCAATCATCATTTCTATTCCTGAAAAATCAGATCCTGTATCTGTAATCAATCTATATAGATGTTCATACATATCCGGTGCTATCCAGTCATCAGAATCGACAAAACCAATAAACATCCCTTTCGACGCTTCTATTCCACAATTTCTTGCTGAACTTAGTCCTCCATTATTTTTATGTATTACTCGAATTCTTTCATCTCTTTCTCTCCACTCATCACACATTTGCGGACAATTATCTGGTGACCCATCATCTACAAGAATAAGTTCAAAGTCTGTAAAAGTCTGCTTTAGTATCGAATTTATACACCTGTTCAAATACTTTTCTACTTTGTAAACCGGTACTATAATACTTATTATTGGCATATAACTCATCTAACCTGTCATCTCCGAAATTAAATCTAATATTTTTAAATACGCATTTTTTCTGTCAAACTGACTGTCCGCAATTATCCTTGCGTTTTTTCCATATTTCTCGGCTAAAATTGGTTCTCTGTATATTTTCAAAATTGCTTTTGTCAAATCAGTCACATTTTCTGCTTCTACGTTAATCCCAAATCCATCTTTCCTAACTTTTTCTCTAAATTCCGGACTGCTTAATGTGTTAATCATTGGTTTTCCCGCCGCAAGATAGTCACCTACTTTATTGACTATGCTCTGTGGCGCCTTTTTAACAAAAGAATTTACTGTTACATCTGATTTTACAAGATACGCTGCCATTTTCTCATATGGGATATAACCAAGAAAATCTATATTACATTCCTCTTCTGAAGCAATTTCCAAAAATTTCTCCTTCATAGGTCCGTTTCCTAATATCTTAAATTTAATATTTTCATATCCCTGTTTTTTTATTTCCTGCGCGGATTTAATTAAAGTTGCAATATCATAACTTGATCCAAGAGTCCCTGTGTAAATCACCCAGAATTCATTTGAATTCTTTGATATCTCATTTCTATATTTTCGGCATCCCTCATCAAATACTTTTATATCGCATCCTACATAAACTGTTATTCTTGGCTTTGATCTATCAGCCTTATATTTTAGTGGTACATCACGAAATTCATCCGAGGTCCCTACATATGCCGAAGCATTGTCGTACGCCTGTTTTGCATATTTTCTAAATGGCCAAAATATGATTTTACTTAATAACGGAATATGAAATATCATTTCCATTCCTTCTGGCCATAAATCTTCTATATCAATAATGACGGGAATATGATTTTTCCTCCCAAATCGGCTCACCTTCGCAGCCAATGCGTTATCAGGTATCACACAATATACTAAATCATACTTTTCCTTTTTACACATCTGCTCTAAATATTTTACTGTACTATTTGACAGCATTAAGTGACTTATTACTCTTCTGATATCTACATTTTTTTTATATCCAGGCTCTTTTGCAAGAATAATTCTATATAATACTTTTTTCTGAATATCTTCAACACTTTTTTTATCTCTCTGGGCTTTTTCCCAGTGATTGAATGTACTTGTATATAAGTCCACTTTATATCCTTTTTCACAGAGCATTTTAGCCAGATAATCGAATCTGGAATATCCTTTTTCTCCCGGCAATGCCATTGCGCATGCGATAATCGCAATCTTCTTTGTCATCAAGTCTATCCTTTCCACTTACTGAATTTTACATTTTGTTTTGAATATTTTCTGTCATGATTATTGACTTCTCAAAATCAACTATTATATATTTATCTTCAAAATAAGATTCTCTTTCATAGTAATATGTGCCAACGGCTTTATTGATTGAATCAAAATATCTTGCCAAAAGCTGAATCCACCAATTCAATATTGGCGTGATCCATATTTTATGACCATTGGCCCTCGCAATTATCCGAACCATATCTGACGTTTTTACATAATCCCTATTTTGCGGCAAGAATTCTCCTTCGCATTCCTTATCGATTATCAATCTAACAAACTCACACAAATTATCGATATAAATCATGGATCTTTTATTGTTGATATCCGGAAATATTGGAGATGTCTTTGATATCCTTGCTAAACGATTATAATTCCCCTTTGCACCGGGCCCGTATACCGTAGGCGGACGTAGTATGGCTACTTTCATACTTCCTTTTATCCTCTTAATGTCTTCTTCCGCTCTTAATTTACTATATCCATATGGAGTTTCCGGTAAAAATGGACTATCTCTGTCAACTACTATGGAGCCATGTTTCCTGTCGCTCTGTGAATATACCGCTCCACTGCTCATGAACACAAACTGTTTCACTCCGGAATCAGCAGCTTTTTCAGCTACATCAACTGCCAGAACATGATTAACTTGTTCATACAGATCATCAGTTGCATCCTTTCTATGCGCGATCCCCGCAACATGATAAACGACATCATATCCGTGAAGATCCAACTCTTTCCATCCATCTCCAATCATATCCAATACTTCCACTTTATAGTCATCTGGATACTTTCCCAGCCATTCTTCTACTTTAGTGCCTATGTAGCTGCCTTTTCCTGTAATAAGAATCCGCTTCATTTTTTGTCCTCAATAATCTCTGCTGCGATCCTTCCCTCTGTTACATGATCTTCCACATCCTTCTGACTAAATACCAACGCAACAGTTTTTATGAATATTTCCATATCCAATTTTAAACTAATGTTATTTACATAATAAATCTCATGATTGTATTTGCTCTCAATGCTTTGATTCGCCCTGCCGTGGATTGATGTCCATGAAGACATCCCCGGCAGTACATCAAAACGTATCAATTGTTCTTTGCTGTAGGTTCCCAGATCATTGATCAAGAATGGACGCGGACCTATAAAACTCATTTCTCCTTTGATGATATTGATCAGCTGCGGCAGCTCATCTATACTTGTTTTCCTGGCGACTCTTCCAGATACGGTCATGCGTTCCTGATCTGTCAATGCCCGTCCATTTTTATCCCGTGTTTCAACTCTCATAGAACGCAGCTTATACATTGTAAAAATTTTCTGATGGTATCCCGGTCTGCGCTGTCTGAATATGGCCGCGCCTTTGGACTCTAATCTGATCCATATGATAAAAAAAAGCATGATAATGGATGCCGGAACAAGCAGGATTATTGCTAACAGTAAATCCAGAAATCGTTTTATTCGCAGATATCGTTTTTGCCGTGCCGTAAATTGATGAGTGCTAACATATGCCATATCATTCTCTCCGCTAATCAATTCTGTTTAGTATTTCTCTTACATTCTCTACTGCAGCAAAGAACCTTCTATACTCGTCCGGATCCCACTTTTCTCGAATTCTTTGCTGAACACCCGATGGTCCCACAACGGAGGGTACCGACAATGCGGTATTTCTGCACCCATGTTCACCCATCAAGACAGAACTCACACTTGCTATGGTCGGACGCATGTTTATAATGGCATCAGCAAGTTGGCAGACACAGGTGGCTATTCCATAATGTGTACGGCCCTTTGCGGAAATGATCCGCGCCCCCATGACCTTTGTATTTTCAGCAATCTCCGCCTTTATCTGATCATTCCAATCAATCCCTGCATCCTTACAGTATTCCCCGACCGGGATGCCTCCTACCGTAACATGGCTCCAAACCGGGACCTGACCGTCTCCGTGTTCTCCAACAACATATCCATTAATAACGCCTGTGCTAAGTCCGACATAATCTGCCACGCACCTTACAAAACGTGAAGAATCCAGAATACATCCGGAACCAAAGACCATTCCATCAGGCAAACCCATCCATTGAGCCGCTTTGAAAGTCAGCACATCCACAGGGTTTGAAATAATCAGCAGAACCCCTCTGCTATAATACTTTTGAATGCTCTCGATGACCGACTTCATGATCCTCACATTTTCATTTGCAAGATCAAGTCTGGTCTCCCCTGGTTTCCTGCCGCGTCCGGCTGTGATGATGATCAGATCGCAATCTTCACAATCACTATAGTCCCCGGCATACAAATCAGCAGTCCCGATGCCCGGAAGTCCGTGCCTGATATCCTTTGCCTCACCATCTGTCTTCTCATGATTGATATCAATCATCACAATTTCTCTGGCGGCGTCCTTTAATGCCAAAGCATAGGCAATGGACGAGCCCACATATCCGGCGCCGACAATTGCAACTTTTCTGTTTCCAAGTGTATACCTTTTAGCACGAAGTGCCCCCACTCCGAAGGAGTTTGTATTAAGGTGTACCCTTTGGGTATACCCCTGTCTCATTCCCATACGAACTCTCTTAAATAATAGTAACTTTTCTGGACATCTGCCGGATGAGGTCATAACCATCCCAGATCAGAGCAAAGTCCATGGACTTGCCCATTGGCACGATCCTGTCGATCCCAATAGGTCTGCTCTCTTCCAGGAACTGTCTAAATTCCTCTTCCTTTACTCCGAAATACGTTACTGTCTGGCAGCGGATATCACAGACATTAACAATATCATCCAGACTGTCGATATCCTTCTCAAAGTAAAAACCGCTGTTGTATTTATAGTCCATCAAATCCTTTTGGATCTCGTTGACAGCAAGCCTTGTGATGAACATATCCTGACTGTTCTCAAGCTTGACCTTCTTCTGTGAGGCAACTGAATACATTGCGTTCAATTTGCCAACAGACTGAACAGGCGCAAGACTATATTTCTCTATGACCAACCCATGAACGCGCTTCCAAAAATCCGCTTTTGCCTCTGCTGTCTTGTCCCCTTTCCAAAAGATAATGCGAGGTGAAGTACAGGCATTCTGATCGGAATAATAAGTATCATTATAGAAGTTTTGGATCACTGCATCTTTCCGTTCCTCTGCAAGATAAGCATCTGCATCAATGACTGCGATGGAATGGCGGTCAGCAAATGTGATCTCTGTAGTTCTTGCAGGTATCTTAGACTGACGCAGTTCATCCACCGTCATATCGCCGCCCCAAATAACGCGCACATTACAAAGAGCAGAAAATGCATCCGAAATCTCCTTCATGGGAGGAAATTTCACAAAAGCGATATAGGGAGCCATATTTTTATGATTATGACCAAGCAGTCGGCTGATGGCATCGCTAATGATGCCTGCTTGTTCAAAAGGTTTGCCAGGCAAACGCACAATATTTGCATTGCCGGCAAGAAGTCCCGCCGCAAAGCTGAACGCGAAGTTCACAGGCACATTGGAAGGTGTGCTGTGGAAAACGATGCCTTTTCCAAACCGTTCACTCACATCATCATACTTTTCCTTTTCCTGTAACAGCGCCGCTTTTCTGCACCAAAACCCAAAGGTCGCAACATCAGGATATCCTCTGTTCTTTCGCAATTCAGACGACAGATCGTTCAGGAACGAAATAACATCACAATCAAAGGGACGCAGCCGTCTGACATTTTGCATGTTCTCCACAATTTCGGGAGTGCCAACCACATACTGTAATCCTTTAAAACTTAGCTGCATAGGTATCGCTGCACCCCCTTATCTCTGCGTTCTTCAAACGTCCATTGATCTTAAAATACTTTCCCTTGCGCCCGCATGGACAGTCATCAACACCCAGGATAGAACCCTCATCCTCCGTCAGCAAGCTGTGCCCGGGATACGATTCCGGGATCGCGCTCACAACCTGGATGATACCGGTCTCACCAATATCGGCTTCAGAAAAGTCCAGGGGACGGCGGATGATCACATCTGAGAAATTGCTTGCATGGAGATGTCCAAATTCGCACTCCATATAGATGCAGCCTGTCTGTTCCACCATGCCATAGTAGTCATGAATATCATGCAGGCCGCAGACATCTTCCATTTTCTTATGAAATTCATCATGACTCACTGCCTCTGATATCAGTTTCTTCCAACCTCCCCCATGGATAAGGATCCCATTGGAAAGATCAAACGTGATGCCTTTTTCCTTTAATCTGAGAAGTTCTTTGTAGAAATGCTGCCAGATCATGAACGTAAATCCAAACAGCAGGATCTTTTGCCCTTTAAACTTCTCCAGGAACATTTTCATGCCCTTAGCATCCAGCTTCATGTCATCATCCAATGCATATATCTTCTTACTGCCAAAAATAGAGAATCCCAGGATCCCGGCCCCACGAGCGGAAAACATTACTCTGTTCTTGACCACACTGGGACAGTCAATGATGATCATCGGCATGCGGCTGGAGCCGGTGAATCCAGAAACAATCTTCACCATCGTCTTCTGCTGATTGGAAGAAGTCGTCCTGTCAAGATAGATCTTACTGACAGACTGTCCTGTTGTTCCGGAAGATGTCATGGTCTTTACTACATCATCCTGTGGGACAGATCTTAGATCCATCTCCTTAAAAAGGCGGACGGGAAGGAATGGCAGATCCTTATAAGACTGCGCTTTATCCACATCAAATCCAATTGCATCCAGCATGTTCTTGTATTCATAACAATGTTCCCGATGAAGCTTTGTCAACTCCACCAGCCGTTTTGTAAGTAACCTTCCTTTTTCCTCCGCATCCAGCGAATACGGAGGAATGTTCAACATCTCATCAAATATCATGCCCATTCCCTCTGCTCATTGTACCAGGGTCCTATTGATTATCCCTGCCATTTCCTCATAACGCTGATTGATAAAAAAATGGTCTTTTCCCATCTCATAAAAAGCAAATTCTCCGTCAATTAGCTCATCCCATTTTTTCACATCCTCAAGAGCTGTGTCCTGCTGGCAATAGAAGAATGTGGTATTAACATGGAGCTTCTCATAGGGGTCGCTAAACTGATAATCAAAAAAAAGTCTATAATCTGACAGCATCGGCTTTATATAGATATCAAAAAACCGCTTGTTCTTCAACATCCTCTCTTCCAAACCGCCAAGCCGTCTCGCTCTCTCAAGGATCCTTTCTTCCGTGGGATCCTCCACTTTCCGCAATTCCAGCCAGCGGTCTTTCGGCGATACTTCAGCCGAAATGAAAAAATGTCTAAGCTGGCCAAAGATTTCTTGACGCGCGATCATCTCATATGCCAGCACGCTTCCCATGCTATAACCCATTACAGCATATGGAAGCCCTTGTTTTCTCCGCTCTTGACAATAAGCGATCGCATCATCCAGCAAGCTTTGGACGCTCTCTGCCAGCGGCTCTTTTGCTCTGGTCCCTCTTCCGGCATATTCGACTGTGATCACTTCTATGCGTTCATCAATCAGATCTGTTAATCTCTTAAATGCCGCAATGCTCCCGCCGGCATATGGAAGGATAAACAGCTGCAATTCCTTATTCTGCATAATATTTTGTTAATTCCTTATATAGGGTCTTGCCAGAATCGTTTTTGGGTATCTCGTCAATAACCAGCACCTTAAATGACACTGGGTTAAGCTTTGTCTTACTAATCACAAAATCTCGCACGGCCCCTGCCACTTTCTCATCTGTCACAAAAATATACATATGATCATCAACACCTGTGCTGGCAACCTCGATGCCAAACTCTACTTTGATAAGACGATCGATCTCATCAAGATTTACACGGTTACCGTAAATCTTCAAGAACCTTTTCTTTCGGCCAACAATATAGTAGAATCCGTCGGCGTCAAACTGAGCCATATCACCGGTCTCAAGCCTGCCATTGCGTTCATCACCTTTGATCAGATCTTCTCCGCGCTTTGCATACCCCAATGTCACATTCTTGCCTTCATAAACAAGTTCACCTGTGGTCAAAGGGTCTGTGATCTCCTGGCCGTCAGCATCTATCAGCGTAAACTTTCCACCGGGGATCGGGATGCCCATGGACCCCTTTTTCTCAACAGCCTTTTCCGGAGGCAGATAACCCATGCGGCTTGTCGCCTCAGCGGCGCCGTACATGACCACAAAATTTCTGCCCTGCTCTGCCGCGTATGACGCAAATTTCTCATGAAGATCCGGCGTGATCTTCCCTCCGGCCTGTGTCATAGTACGCAGGCTTGGAAGCTTCATGCGGTAAAAACGAAGCTTGTCCAGCATTTCATAGGTATAAGGCACGCCGCCAAAGGAAGACGCTTCTGCTTCCTTAAAAAAACTCCAGAACTCCTTCTGCATCAATGTCTTATCAGTCAAAAGCAGAGTTGCTCCAACCAGGAAATGAGAGTTGATAATGGATAGTCCATATACGTAATTCATTGGCAGAGTTGTGATCGGACGTTCCTTATCATCCAGCTTCAAATACTCTGCTATGGATCTGGCATTATCAAGGACATTGGCATAAGACTGACGCACAAGTTTTGGAGAGCCTGTGGACCCGGATGTGGTGATGAGCAAACCCAGTTCCTCATAGAGAGGATATGTTGTCCCATATCCCGTCTTCAGCAGAACATATCCATACGCCTCATGCTCTGTCGTCATTCCTGAAAACTGTTGCTTTTGATCTTTCGGGACCCACAGAAACTGGGGAGAATACGTTTTGAGTAAATTCTCCAAAAGCACCTCGTCAAGATGACTATTAACCATTACCGGGACGATCCCGTTATTAATAAATGAAGTATATCCTAAAACAGACCCCATCTCATTTCTGCACAGCGCGAAAACCAGGCAGCGATGCCCAATCTTATGCGCGAGGACGCATGCTTCATGATCCAGCACATCGTAAGTCATCCAATTGCCAAACTCATCAATAAGGGCCTTTTTCCTCTTATGCACTTTCAGATCCCATATTTTACCCATTAAAATTCAACTCCGTAATCGTCTTTAGCAAGAATTTCCATGCCCTTTTCATAGGAACTAAGATCAATGATGTCATCCGTATCCATCATGATATCAAAAGCATCTTCAAGGGCAGATATCAAACCCATATGGCCTACAGAATCCCACGCTTCAATATCCTGATATTTAAGTCCTTTCAACTGATCCTCACTAACTTCAAGCACCTCCTTAAATACCTTGTCATACTTTTCCAGATTATTCATTTTCTTTTCCCTTTCTTATATTACCCCATCCTTATACCTGAGCCTCTCCGTCAATCCCTATTATTTCTCCAGTAACATATGCTGAAAGGTCAGATGCTAAAAATAGGATCACATTTGCAACATCCATAGGTTCGCCTAATCTTCCCATGCGGACATTTTTAAGATTATCAACAATTTTTGTGTCGCCAATAGCCTGCAATAATCCCGTGTTGATCAGACCTGGAGCAACCGCGTTAACTCTGATGCCATTGGGCGAAAGTTCTTTGGAAGCTGCTTTCGTTAAAGATGCTACCGCTCCTTTCGAGGCAGCATACACAAGTTGTCCTGCCGCCCCCTCTAATCCTACAATGCTTGATATGTTGATGATACTTCCAGATTTTTGGCGGCTCATCAGCTTATTGGCAAGTTGGATCATATTGATAACAGCAAAAACATTGACATCAAACACATCTGCCATCAACTGCTTCCCTATCATGCCGATCACATTATCTCGCATAATACCGGCATTGTTTACAAGTACATCAAGACGACCGCTTTCCTTTTTTATCCTTTGAATAGCCTTTTTGGCCTCAAGGTCATCCGTTATGTCAAAAACCAGCGGGATGACTTTTGCGCAATAATTTTTGCTTATTTTCTCCGCTGCAGCGTTTATTTCTCTCTCTGAACGGTCTGTAATATAGACCACAGCCCCTTCCTGCGCAAACCGCTCTGCTGTTTTCTTTCCTATCCCTTTTCCCGCGCCGGTGATCAAACAAATTTTTTTATTGAGAAGCCCCATATGCCTTACCTGCTCCCCGGGGAAAATATCGCTTTTGCCGGATTCCCCATAACTGTAGTCTTATCCTTCACGCTTCTTGTGACAATCGAGCCCACTCCAACAATGCAATTTTTTCCCACAGACAATCCCTGCCGAATAGATGCGTTTCCTGAGATCAAAGTATTATCTCCGATCGTGACGCTTCCAAATGTACTGCTCTCACCAACCATAAATACGTTATTACCGATCGTGTTATTGTGCGCCACAAAACAAGCATTGTCTAATTTGCAGCCGGATTTTATTACCGTATTGTCAATAGCCCCTCTTTCTATGATCACAGAAGCTCCGATCTGAACATTATCCTCTATGATCACACCGCCAAATTGAGGCATTGTGACCGCCTCTCCGTTTTCATCCCGATCTGTCGTAAGGCCATCAGCCCCTATGACTGCATTTTCCCTGATCAGCACATCATCGCCTATATACACGTTGCCGATAATTTTTGTTCCCGCTCCAATATAACAATTCTTTCCTATTGTCACGTTACCATTGATATACACATACGGAAATACTTTTGTCCCTTCACCTATCTCAACATTTCCACATGTTATATAATGATCTCGTTCAACGATCTCTCCTGGCTGCACGTAATTTGTGATGCCATGCTCCTTAAAGAAGCGGCAAAACTCAATGTGGGGATCTTTGCAAATACAGACAGCATGTTTGCTAGAAATATCCACTGGCACTTCGACACCATCAGGCCAGAATATCAGACAGCCAAAAACCGCCGCGAATTTACTAGCATTGCTCAGATATTTTTTCTGGATAAACATCACAGAATGATCTTTTGGATTGTTCATAGAAGCCGGGCGGGTGACCACAAATTCCTTCGAACTATCATATGTACTGACATTGACACGAAAATAATCCATAAAAACTCCTTATCCACATCGAAACACACTCTCAAAAGCCTCTGCGTATTCACGACCAGACTGCACTCCCCGATATGCTGCCAAGCCTTCTATCGCCCTTTCCGATCTCGGATGGGGAAACGGTCTCATGACACCCTTGTAAGCAGCCAAAGCCTTCATCTTTACCTTTACACCGTCTTCGCCGATCTCAATAAATGTATTAGGAACAAAACGGTTTTCGGCGGTATTCAAACTCCATTCCGTACTAGAAGGAACTTCCATGTAGAGCAATTCCTCCAATTTCGGCACGCCATCTGTTCTCTGGAACAGACGGCATGCGGCATTGACGGCTTTTCCAGTCTCGTGATGGTCAATATTTGCATCACTTGGATGGTGTGTGATGATCGCCTCAGCTTGCCAATCTATAATGCAGGACTCGATGAACTGGACTAGATCGAGATGAGGCACCGTATTTAATCTGATATTCGGAAAATCAGCATGATATACTTTTTCCACGCCCATGATGCCCATGGCCTCCGCTTCATCGTCTAATAAAGTTGATGAGATATTTGCTCTGGCATCCGCCTTTCCAACAAGGATTGCCACAGCTACTTTTTCCCCCTCTGTGATCAGTTTATGGATTGTTGCCCCTGCCCCCAATACTTCATCATCAGGGTGGGCAACGACTACTAAATAATTCATGCTGATCTCCTTCCTCTTTTTCATTCGTGATATTCAACCATCAATTTTCTATTTCTCACCCATTTCCACCATCTCAATCCCCATTTTCAGCTCCATCTTTCTTCCCATAAACTCCACTGCTATCATCACTTCCCTCTTATGGAGATCCGTTTTTACAATATTGCCCACATAACCTTTCAAAGGCCCATCAACTACCTGTATTTTCTTTTCTTGCCCTGCCACTATTTGGGATAAAGTGGTTTTATGTTCCTGATCTCCAATACCCTCAACAAGTCGCTTTTCTTGTTCACCCAATGCAAGAAAGTAATCCGTCTCTCTCCCAAGCACCTTTGTTAATTTGGGGACCTGTTTCAATTTCTCATACGATTCCTTCGGTCTTTCCGAGATCAAAAATACATAACCCTGAAACAATACTTCCTCTACCTTATTCCAGCTTCCATGAAACTTTTTCAGTCTCTCCCTTTTCGGAACAAAACATTCCTTAATACAATCCTGAGAGATCATCTTCCTGATCATATCAGCAGTTCTCTCTTCCTGCCCGCTAAGAGTCTGTATGACATACCACATTTTCAGCCCTCCACTCTGTTATTCCGGTCCCATGGCGTCCCCCATACTCATACCCCCGCATTTTAGGGCAGGCTTCGCCATCCCGCAGCCATAGATCCCACTGCAGCCCTGCTCTGCCAATATGACCATGAAAACCTGATCCCTGTGCCAATGCTTCAGCGATCCTGTCCTCAATCCTGATAAATCCAAGAATATGCTTAAGATCCCTGGATCCTTTGTGGCGCGAATTTTTTACACTCCAGATATCTCTTTCTCATAAATCTCCAGCCCTATCGTTATCTGCTTTTTACCGCTGCCAAAGGGAATCTCAATCTCCGCCGTCCTTTTATGTCGGTCGATTTTCCGTATGAGAGACTCCCGGCCTTTCAGCGGCCCGCTGGTCACAACAGTAGTCCCGTTCTTTATCACTCCCTTGGATAGCTCAATAAGGGAGCCATTGTCACACAACTCCTTCAGATACGGAAACTCACAGGGAGTCACAAAGACTTTATCATTTCTATTAGAACTCCTCTGCTGCTTTCTTTTCCTTGGCACATCAGCAGCAGCTACAAAAATACACCCCGGCAGAGCGATCCGTTTTTCCAGATGCCACGTTCCGCCGTAACGTATCATACGCTGATACTGAAAACACAACATCTCTTCCATTTCTTCCGAATCTATGATTTTAAGACATTTATCCATAAAATCTGTCTCATTGCCCTCAGGACACTTCAGAAGATACCAGATATTCCTCATCTCCCTTAAAGATCAGTTGTAAACTGGTCGCTTAATAACTAGTTAAGCGACACTTTTTATTTATACGATCCTAGAAACATC
>Ga0224483_100275_pt1 | contig 15205 bp, 10 predicted proteins | sample hydfratestSal1_FD_181453 | JGI IMG/M metagenome (GOLD analysis project Ga0224483, IMG submission 181453) | Metatranscriptome of mouse feces microbial communities from Columbus University, Ohio, United States - Sal1 (Metagenome Metatranscriptome) ... | reverse complement strand
GTTTTGAGGGAATGGTATGGTTTTTTACACATGTAGGAATAAAAATGAGAAGACAGGGGAGCCTCTGGCATGCACGGGTACGCGCTGTGAGGCAAGCGTTTGCCCTTCCTGTGGGGGGCGGGCGCAAGCAGTATCAGAAATTTACTGGTGCGCCCATTGCCAGGTTCCCCTATATGAAAAACAATGTAGCTTATGCGGGCGGGATGGGAAACGCCTGGCTGCGGATATACGTCCAGTGTTTCCAGAGGAACGCTTGTTGTTGGAGATTATTTGTGGGAAGCCATTTGCATATTTGGAAAGCTCTGTATGGAATGGGGCTGGGAACCATTATTATGTGGATGGGAAGAAAATACCATTTTCCGTCCACAAGTTAAAGGAACTGGACTGCCATGCTATCCAAACCCAGTATGGGGAATTAAAAGACAAGAATACATACCAATATTTTGATTTGTACCGAGAACGGTTTATAAAGGCAAATAGTTCCAGATATGGGAAAATTACAGAGGAGGCAGGCTCCTATATCCGTGAAAAAGCAAGCCATGTGGAAGTTATGGACATGTTTGTGTCGTTCAGTGGTGGGAAAGATTCCACAGTCACGTCTGATTTGGTGGTCAGGGCATTGGGGAATCCAGAGATTATGCATATTTTTGGAGATACAACGCTGGAACTTCCATGTACTTATGAATATGTGAAGCAGTTCCGAAAGCGCCACCCTCAGACGCCAGTTGCCACTGCACGGAATAAGGAGAAAGATTTTGAGGAACTATGCCAGGTAATCGGGCCGCCCAGCCGTGTCATGCGCTGGTGCTGCACAGTTTTTAAAACAGGCGTGATCCAGAAGAAAATCCGGTCGCTGTTCCGGGAAAAAAACCAAATCCTTACATTTTATGGAATACGGCGGAGTGAATCCGCCAGCAGGAACAAATATGACAGGGAATCCGACAGCCCAAAGATTACAAAGCAGAGGATTGTTTCCCCTATCATAGATTGGATGGATTTTGATGTATGGTTATATATATTTACAGCAGGCATTTGCTTTAATGAGGCCTACCGTCTTGGGTACGCCAGGGTGGGATGCTGGTGCTGCCCCAATAACAGTGAATGGTCAGAATTCCTCTCTTCTGTGCATATGCCAATACAGTCAGAAAAATTTCACAAGCTGCTGTTAGGGTTTGCAAAGGGCATTGGGAAAGAAGATGCTGAGGAGTATGTGAAGGCAGGAGGGTGGAAAGCCAGGCAGGGTGGGAACGGCATGGCGTATGCGCAAAAGTCGGTGGTGTCTTTCCGCCCCTGCGCCGTGGAAGAGAATATATTTTATTATGAGCTTCAAAAGCCCATGGAAGAAGGGCTGTATGAGTTTTTCCGCCCGTTTGGGTATTTGAACTTTGAAATGGGCAATCAAAGGCTGGGGGAGGCCTTTGTGCTGGATAAGAAGGGGAATATCTTGTTAAAGCTTCAGGGGCGTATAGGTTCCAGGGAACTAAAGGTGTCGGTGCTAAATACAAGGATTGCAGGAGCCAGGGATTTAAAGGCGGCAGAAGAGCGCATCAGATGCCAGATTACCAAATACCAGATGTGCTTGGGATGCCTGGCATGTGAAAGCGTCTGCAAATATAACGCCCTTATGGTTAAGGAAACAAAAACAGGCCAGATAGCATACTGCATCTCAGAGGAAAAATGCCTGCGGTGCGGCGCATGCGTGAACCATTTTACAGGAGGGTGTTATATGAGGAAAGTACTTTCGGTTAAGAGAGGATAGAGGAGGCGGGGCATGGAACATCCTGTGCGTTTTAAAGGGCATGAAAGTTTTATTATAAGGGAAGGGTGGCTGAATAAAGGGCTGAGGGAAGTGAAGCGGGACCCAAAAGTATTTTATCAAAATTATGGGGCGGACGCTTTGGGGGTAGGGCCCAATATGGCAAAATCCATCCGGTATTGGCTGAAATGCAGTGGGTTGACAGACGAGGGCGTGCGTTCTGTAGTGAGGCTTACCGAATTGGGGGAGATGGTTTTGAAAAACGACCCATATTTTGAGGATATATTTTCTTTGTGGGTTGTCCATTGCAATATAGCGCGAAACAGGAGGCAGGCCACTTCCTGGCAGTTATTTTTCAATGAGTTTGAGTATGAGGAATTTACTAAGGAAGAATTAGAGCAGAAAATGGCGGGGCTGGCATACGGCGCGGCAGAGGGGCAGAACGTGCCTACCCGCTCTGTCAAAGAGGATTGCGAGGCTATTTTGCGTATGTATACCAAAAAGCCTGCAAAAGGCGTTAACCCAGAGGAAAAAAACGTCAGCCCTTTTGGGGTTTTGGGGCTTTTGAAGCAGACAGAGGAAGGGTATGCCAAATCCCAACCCCGGTTGGACCAGCTTCCAGCGGAAATTGCCCTGTATTTAATGGCGGGCAAAATGGGGCGGCGCCGCGCAATAAGCATTGAAGACCTATTAAGCCAAAGGGGAGGGCCTGGAAAAATATTGCATTTAAAGCGGAACGGGCTTATGGAGTTGTTGGGGCAATTGGCATGGTCTGAGGAAATTGCCCTGGACCAGACGGCAGGCCTGGATATGGTGTACCTGCCAGAGGGCAATGAGCCAGGGCAGATAGTACAGAGGCATTATTCTGGGAAGGAAATGTTTCTTGGGAAAAATAGTAAAATATACTGAGGAAAAAATATGGAACAGCTTAAAAAATATATTATAATCGACCACCGTTTTCAAAAATCAGTTAATCTATATTTGGATTTGGGGGATAGGGACCGGATTAATAGCTATATCCCCACCCATTCTTCCCTTTTGGCCCTAAAATATTACCTAAAAAATTTTCTGGGAAAGCAGACAGAACATGCAACGATTTTTATTGGTCCTTATGGGAAAGGAAAATCCCATTTGCTGCTGCTGTTGTTGGCGTTTTTAGGGTGCAGGCAAGATTGTTTTCAGGAAACACTGGCCAAAATCCGGCAGATGGACCCAGAACTAGCAGATATGGCCAAACAGATGTGCAAAGAAAAAAAGAAATTTCTGCCTGTGCTGGTATCTGGCCATGGGAATGACTTGAACTGGTCTTTTTTGTATGCCTTAAAGGAGGCTTTGGAGCGGGAGGGGTTAAGCCAAATCGTGCCGGCAAGCGACTATTCAGAAGCGGTAAAGACCTTGGCGCAGTGGCAAAAGGAATACCCAAGCGCCTATCGGCAATGGGAAAATTTTTTGGCTGGGAAAGGGGAAACCCCATCTAATATTAGGAAAAGGCTCAATGGCATGGACAGGGCGGCAATGGAATTGTTTTTGGAATGTTACCCATCGCTGACGGCAGGAAGCCAGTTCCTCCCAATGGTGCAGTCAGAAGCTATGAGGGCATATCAGGAAGTGGGGCGGGAATTAAGGGAGCGGCATGGGTATGCCGGAATGGTGTTGGTGTTTGACGAATTCAGCAAATATGTGGAAGGGCATGGAAAAGAGAATTTTGCCAGGGACATGAAAACGCTGCAGGACATGTGCGAGCTGGCGAATAGCCAAGGGGAGCAAAACCTGCATTTGGTCTTAGTGGCGCATAAAAGCATCCATGAATATGGGAAGGGGATTGATAAGTCGGTAAAAGACGCTTTTCTGGGGGTGGAAGGAAGGCTCAAAGAAGTGAGGTTCCATGTGCCGGCGAAGGATCATTATGAGTTGATTGCAAATACGTTGGGCAAAAAAGAGCCAGAATTTTCAGAGATGTTTGAGGAATATAAAAGCAGGACGGGATTTGACGAAATTGCAGGGCAGTCATTTTGCCTGCAATGTTTTTCTGGTTTGTTCCAGGAATATGGGCAGTATAGGAAAGTGGTGGAAAAGGGCTGTTTTCCATTGGCTCCGGTGTGCGCATGGCTCCTGCTGCAGATTAGTGAGAAGGCCGCCCAAAATGAGCGGACGGTATTTACGTTCCTTGCAGGCAGGGAACAAAATGGGCTTCCTGCAAGGTTAAAGGAGGCAGAAGGGAGCTGCATAGGCGCGGATGTGGTATATGATTATTTCAAAAGCCTTTTTCAGGAAAATAATGACCAGCCTAAAATCCATAATGAATGGCTGAAAGCAGAATATGCATTAAAGCAAACAGGGAACCCTATGGAGAAAAAGGTAGTAAAGGCTTTGGCATTGCTGCGGATGGCCTATCAGGAAAATGGTCTTTCGGTGGTGGACGACGCCATACGGCTTTCCCTTGGGGTGGATGTGGAAGCTTACCAGAAAGCTATGCAGGCGTTAAAGCAGCGGGGGATTGTGCTGTTCCGCAGCAGCCTTGGGAGTTATGCATTTAAAAATAATATAGGGCTGGATATCGAGAAGGAGATTGCGGCAGAAGTTATGAAGCAGCCAGAAAAATTCTCAACATGCAGGTATTTGCGCCAGATATCAGAACTACATTATGTGTTGCCCAAACAATATAACCAGGAACAAAATATGACCCGGTATTTCCAGTATGAATTTATAAATGCGCAGGATTTTTTCCAATTGGATGCAGTCTCCGTTTTGTTTGAGGAAGAATTTTCAGACGGAAAAATTCTGGCTTTAATCAGTGAGGGGCCCATCAACAAAGAGCAAGTGAAGGCAAAAATAGAAAGCCTGCAGGATGGCAGGGTTGTGGCGCTTGTGCCAAAACAGCCATTTGATATGGTAGGCCAGTTACGGAAGCTGGCGGCCATCTATAATCTGAAAGGGAACCCCAAATTTATAGAGGACAATCAGGCGCTGGTGCGGGAGCTGGAACTGTATGAAGAGGACGTCGTGTTTGAGGTGAATGCTTCTTTGGAGCGGGACTTCCTGCCGGGGAATGGCGCATGTTATGCGGCGTATGGCAGGGAGCCGTTAAGGCAGTTTGAAAATAATACGGAGTTTAACCGCTTTTTATGTGAAATATGTGGAAGCTATTATAAATTCTCGCCAATCGTGAACCATGAACTGCTGAATATCCAGCATGTATCTGGCCAATACCTACGCGCCAGGAATAAAGTTGTGGCGGCTCTTTTAAAAGGGCAGGCTGCCCAATATCAGGAGGGGACTGCCCCAGAATGCATGGTATACCGCGCCGCCCTGGTACGGACGGGCATTGTGGAGCCTCACTATAAGGAAGATGATGGCTGCAGAAGGATTTTAAATGAAATAGACGCTTTTTTGCTGGGCTGCATTGGGCAGCGAAAGGCTTTTTTGCAGCTTTACCAGAAGCTTCTTGGGAAAGATTATGGCATACGCAAAGGGATTATGCCCCTGTTCCTTGCATACCGTTTGGGGATGGCAGAAGGGGTGCCAGTTATTTACCTTCAGGGCAAAGAGTTGGAAGTGGATGAGGGAACATTAAATAAGGTCAATGATTTCCCAGAAGATTTTACATTGTACCTGGAGCCGGAAAGTGGAAAAAAGGAGCGGTATTTGCATATTTTGGAACAGGCATGGCAGGTGGGGCGGGCGGCATGTTCCAGGCAGGGGCGTTGGGCGCAGCTAATCGAAAGTATGCAGAAATGGTACCGTTCCCTGCCCAAATATACGATGGTGACAAAGAAATTCCCGGTATGCGGGGAAAAGGCGCAGCAATTCCGCAATTTGTTAAAACGCAGCCAGCAAAACCCCAGGGAACTCCTGTTTGAGCAAATCCCGGAAATTATGGCGGGTAAGGAAGAGGGGCAAAGCCTTCCCCATACGGCAGACGCGTTGCTTCATGTGAAAGCGTCCATGGAACAGGTATTTTCTAACCTGCAAAAGTCTGTAATAGAAGATATATGTAAGATATATGGCGGAAAAATGCAGGAAAGTTTGAAGGGATGCCTGATTTCCTGGTACCAAGGGCAGCAGGCGGTGGAGACAGAGTATATTTTCAAAAAGGAGGCGTATGGCTTCCTGAAATATTTGGGGCAGTTAGAGGAAAATGACGAGTTGGAAATTGTTTCCAGGCTTTCAAGGATTGTTATGGGGATTTCCATGGAAGACTGGAATGACCATACGCCGGAGCAATTCCGCGAAAAAATGGAAGCTATCAAAAAAGAAGTGGAAGGGGCGGTAAACCGCAGTCAGGAAACTGGGAAACGGACAATTATACTGCTGGATGAGCAGGGGCGCCATATTAAGCGCAGTTACGAAGCGGGGGCTTTGGGAAGTACCAGTAATTTTTTGAAGAATATGATTGACGAGGCAATGGAAGATTTTGAAGATACTTTGGAGACTAGCCAGAAAGTTGCGGTTTTGGCGGAAGTGCTGCAAGGGTTATTGGAATAAGGGGGTGGGACATGGAAGGGTTTTTATATTTTGACAATGCGTCAACCACATACCCGAAACCAGAGCCTGTTTACCAGGCGATGGAGGATGCGAACAGGCGCCTTGCAGTAAATGCAGGGAGGGGGTCTTATTGCCTGGCAAAGGAGGCCTTCCAACTGATAGAGGCGACCAGGGAGGAAATCTGCCGGATGGTAAATGGGAATCCTATAGCGGAGGCGGTGCTTACGCCTTCCGCCACGATTGCCTGCAATCAGGTATTGGGCGGCATTGGGTGGAAGCATGAGGATGTGGTTTATGTAACGCCGTTTGAGCATAATGCGGTTATGCGGGTGCTGTTCCATTTGCAGAAGACGTATGGCTTTACGGTAGAGGAGCTTGCCGTCCATCCAGAATCTTTAGAGATGGATAAAGAGAAAATAAAATATCAATTTTTGAAAAACCCGCCCACGGCGCTGGTGATGGCTCATGTAAGCAATGTGACAGGATATGCCATTCCTTGGGAGGAAATAGCAAAACTTGCAGAAAGCAGCCATCCCACCGTGATTGTGGATGGATCCCAGGCATTGGGGCTTTTGCCCGTCCAGCTAAAAAACCAAAATGTAGACTTTTATATTTTTGCAGGGCATAAGACGTTGTATGGGCCTTTGGGAATTGGGGGATATGTGAATAACCGTGGGAAGCGGTTAAATCCAGTGCTGTTTGGCGGGACAGGGAGCGATTCTTTAAACATGGAACTTGATTTAGGGGATGTCAAAGGATACGAGCCAGGGAGCATGAATATTGTATCTGCCGCAGGGCTTTATGCGGCAATCAGGGATTTGCCCCAAGCAGAGATGGTAAGGAGGCTTCAAGAGGAACAAAGGCTCCGTAGCTGGCTGGCGGGGCAATTGGGCCGCATACCAGGAGTTATTTTGTACCCTCCTGTAAGCCACGGGGCCACAGGGATCTTGTCATTGAATATAGAGGGGTACCAGGCGCAGGATGTTGGAGCCTTGTTGGATGAAGAATACCATATTGCAGTACGCACTGGTTACCATTGCGCGCCATTAGTGCATAAGTATTTGAAAGATAGGGAGTATGGAGGGACTGTGCGGGTAAGCCTGGGGCGTTTTACTACAGAAAAGGAACTGGGGCAATTGATAGGGGCTTTGGAAGAGATTGCCATGGATCGATAAAGCGGGAGGGACAAAAGGGTGGAAGAAATCAGCAAGCAATTATTACAGGACATGACGTTCCAAGTATTGCATATGGAGCGTAAAAATCTACGAAGCAAAGCCAAAAATGACCAGAAGATGTCTGAGGAATTGCAAAAAGTAATTGTGGATTATGCAAAGAGGAAGTGTTGGGCGAAAGGCCAGTAATGGCAGGGTAAAGGAGAAGGTATGCGCTTTGAGAGTATTGCATTGCATAATTTTATGCGGTATAAGGGAGAAAACAGGATAGAATTCAGTTGTGAAGAGGGGAAAAATGTGACTGTTATCTTAGGGGACAATACTGTGGGGAAGACTACGGTCGCCCAGGCATTCCGCTGGTGTTTGTATGGGGCTGTGCTGACAGAACGGGGAAAACGCCAGGAAGACTACCAGCTTTTAAATTCAGACACATTGGAGCTGATGAATGCTGACAGCAGGGCAAAGGTATGGGTGGAACTGGTTGCCATAGATGAAGAGAAACGCTATGCCATCCGAAGGGAAATTGTCTATACCCGGGCATTCCCAAGCTTGATGGCAGAAGAATTCCAAAAAAAACTGACAATGCATATTTCCGATATTTGCAGCAGCCAGCCGTTGGTTGAGGTAGAGGAACGGAAAGTGGATGAGTTAATCAATGAATTGTTCCCAAGGAATTTATCCCATTATTTCTTGTTTGACGGCGAGCGGTGGAGTGACATTGCAATTAATGGGGTAAGGGAAAATATCAAGGATTCCGTACATATTTTGACAGGCTTGTCTGCATACCAGGCGGCGATGAAGCATTTAAAGGATATGGGTTCGTATTCGGTTATCAGTAAATTTAAAAAGAAAATAACAGGTTCCGGGAACTTATATGACAGCCTGGCGTCCGAATGCCAAAAATGTGAGCGGGCAATACAATCCTGTCAGAAAGAGATAAGAAATATAGAAGTCAATATCAGCAATTATAAGAAGAAATGCCAGGAAGTGCAGGAATATCTGGAGGCAAACCGGAATACGGAGGCATTACAAAAACAGTACAGGGATTTGGGGACCTTAAAAAAGGCTCAGGAAGAACGGTGCGCCAGCGAGCATAGGATGCTGGTCAATGAATTCAGTGACAAAGCTTATATGGCCTTTGCAGGGCCTATGGTTCAGGCAGCTATGGAATTGGTAAAGGCAGTGGCTGGGGAGCGCAGGGATATCCCGCATATGCGGCAGGCAACCATAGACTATATTATGAAGGGCGGCAGGTGCATATGCGGCGCCAAGCTTTCCCCAGGAACAAAAGAGTGGGAGCGCCTGTTGGAACAGAAAAATTACCTTCCTCCAGCCGACATTGGCTCATTGCTGGGGGAATTTGAACGCACCGCTTTCCGGTGGAAGAATCGGGTGGAGGATTTTCCAGAAGAGGCGCAAGAAATGGCAAGCCAAATCGACGGCTGTGTAAAGGAATATGAAGAAACCTGCAACGAATATGTTATGTTAGGGCAGCGGCTGGACGCGCATATAGATTTTGCGGAACATCGAAATAGGCTCAGAAGGTATCAAGTAGGCATACAGGAGCTAGGAAGCCAAAAGGGGCAGATGCAGGGGAAGGCTCAGTCGTATCAACGCCAGAAACAGCACTTAGAAGAAGAGATGAAGGGACTGGAGGCAAGGAATGAAGAAAACCGCCGCTGGAGGGAACGGCTGGAACTGGCAGAGGCATTATATAAAAAATTGTCCCAGGATTTTACGATGGAAGAGAAAAAGGTGTTTAAGGAACTGAATGGGCAGATACAGAATAATTTTAGGCGGATGTTCAATGCAAAGGAGAAAAAGATAGAGCTGTCAGAGAAATATGACATTCAAATGTATTATAAAACGGAAGTTGGGTATAGGGAAGAGAAAAATCTGTCTGAGGGGGAAAAGATTGCAAGGAATTTTGCCTTTATTGTGACCATTATGGAATACAGCAAAAAAAGGAAAGCAGAGAAAAATGCTGGCGCCATGCAGGAAAATGACACGCTTCCCATTGTACTGGACAGTCCCTTTTCCAAGCTTGGGGACGAGAATATCCGTTTAATTGCAAAAGCGCTCCCAGAAGTGTCGGAGCAGGTAATTATTTTTATGTTGAAAAAGGACTGGGGCTACACAGGTTTGGACGAGTATGTTGGAAAAGCATACTATATTGAGAAAGAAGCGGAAAAATCCTATGCGACAATTAGGAAAGCAGAGGGGCGGTGACTTATGGCGTCATTTGAATTTTTTAAAAAAGAGTTTGAATTTCGTGGAAAACATGCCAGGATGGCAGGGGAATTGTGGATACAAAATGATTATGGGCGCACATATTTCCGTAGGTTGATAGATTTGTATATTACGGCGGCTGTGATAGGGTTCCGGGTGGACAGGAAAGCAAAAGCAGATTATGCCCCAAATGAATCAAAAAGTATTTTCCCAGAACAGATGATAGGGGCAAAAGAAGACTTGGATTTTATCATGCAGATGATTATGATTTTAGAAAACAGTGGCAAGATGGCGCCAGAGGAAAGTGTAAAAAAAGCCTTTCGGGGAGTGGAGACACAGGAGGAATTTGAATATTATAGAGACTTATTCCATTCCTATGTACGGGGCGGCGTAGAAGAGCTGTATGAAAGGCTCATATTGCGCAGCCCAGAATTAGACGAGGGGGTTTATGATGGGAAAACTGCCAATGTAATGGCTCTGCTGGAAAGGTTTGGGGATTTTTCTGGCGTTTCTCCTGCAAGTTGCTAAGATATTGCTAAGAAATAAATACCTATCCTGACAATTATTTACAAAATGGGACAAAAAGAGTATAATATACCCGTATTATATCATACCAAGAAATAATATGGTTTCTACAATAAGGTAGAATACCGAAAAGCTCTAATCCCATTCCTCGGAATGGGATTATCTTTTTTCTTTTATAGGAAAGGCCTTGTAGGCGATGGTTAAAAATATGGCAGTCCCATCAAGCTTGGATGGTTCTGGGAAAGGGGTAAGGTATGGATTTGAATTATAGGATTGGGTTGGATATAGGCATTACGTCAGTAGGATGGGCGGCGCTGGAGAATAATAGCCAGGATGAGCCTGTGCGGATTGTGGATTTAGGGGTAAGGCTGTTTGAAGCGGCAGAAACGCCGAAAGGGACATCCCTGGCAGAGCCAAGAAGAGAGGCCAGGACAACTAGAAGGCGGTTGAGGCGGAGGAGGCATCGGCTGGATCGGATAAAATGGCTGTTGCAGGAACATGGCGTCGTTCAGATTGGGCAATTTATGGAACGCTACCATTCTGCTGGCTTGCCAGATGTCTACCAATTGAGGTACGAGGCATTGGGGCGGAAATTAAAAGATGAGGAATTTGCACAGATATTGGTGCATATTGCGAAGCACAGGGGATTCCGTTCCACCCGGAAAGCAGAATTAAAAGATAAAAAGGATAAAGAAGCAGGGGCAATTTTGTCTGCCACGCAGGATAATAAGAAAATAATGGAAGAGCATGGCTACCGTACTGTGGGGGAGATGATATATAAGGATGAGAAATTTAGGACTGGCTGTGCGTGGAATGAAAAAGGATACCTTTTAACACCCCGGAATAAGCAGGGAGATTATAAGCATACCATGCTCCGGGCAATGCTGGAAGAAGAAGTGAAAGTTATTTTTCAATGCCAGAGGGAGTTTGGGAACCAGAAGGCGACGAATGAATTGGAAGAAGCATACCTTGCCATTATGTCCAGCCAGCGTTCTTTTGATATGGGGCCTGGAAAGCAGCCAGATGGGAGCGCAAGCCCCTATGCCATGGAAGGGTTTGGGGACAGGGTAGGCTTGTGCGCTTTAGAGCCAAAGGAAAATCAAGAACCGAGGGCGCCAAAGGCGTCATATACATCGGAACTTTTTGTGGCATTGCAGAAAATAAACAACCTTCGTATTGTGGAAAAGGGCGGGGCGAGCCGGGGCTTTACACAGGAAGAACGCCAGGCGTTGTTTGATTTGCTGCATAAGAAAAAAGAGATAAGCTATGCAATGGTTCGGAAAGAATTCAAACTGGGCTTGGAATATAAATTTAATGCCCTGAACTATAGCAGCAAGAAGGAAACCGAAGATGAAAGAATAAAAGAAACAGAAAAAGCAAAATTTATCACTATGGAGTATACCTATGGCTACCAAAAAAAGATGTCAGATATATTGGAGCCGTTATCCCAAGAAGAAAAGGTAAATTTGATGGATGAAGTGGGCAGGGTCCTTACGTTATATAAAAATGATGACACCAGAAGCCGGGAGTTTCAAAAATTGGGGCTGGGGCAGGAAGTGATAGAAGGCCTTTTGGAACTGAACCCCAAAGGTTTCCAGCATGTATCATGGAAGGCTATGCGCAAGTTGATGCCGTATTTGAAGGAAGGGCTAACATATGATAAAGCATGTGAGAAAGCTGGATACGATTTTCAAGGAAACAAGCGGGAAAAGAAAACAAAATTGTTAAAAGGCAAGGAAATTACAGATATTATCAATGATATTAATAATCCGGTAGTAAAACGTTCGGTTTCCCAAACTGTGAAGGTACTCAATGCCATAATACAGAAATATGGGAGCCCTCAGGCAATCAATATAGAATTAGCCAGGGAAATGTCAAGGAATTATAAAGACCGTAAGGCAATGCAAAAGCAAATGGAGGGAAGGCGGTCAGAGAATGAGAGGGCAAAACAAGAGATCCAGGAGTTGGGGAACGCTTTCCCATCCGGCCAGGATATACTGAAATACCGTTTGTGGCATGACCAGGGCGGGGTTTGCCTTTATTCTGGCAAAAAGATTCCGTTAAGGGAACTGTTTACAGGGGCATATGACATTGACCATATCCTCCCTTACAGCATTACCTTTGACGACAGTTATCGGAATAAGGTGTTAGTGACAGCAGAGGAGAACAGGCAGAAGGGGAACCGGATCCCATATGAATATTTTGGAAATAACCCAGATAGATGGACCCAGTTTGAGGCACGGGTGAATTCCTATGTAAGGGATTATAGGAAACAGCAGAAGTTATTAAAACAGAAATTTACGGAAGAAGAACGCAAGGAATTTAAGCAGCGGAACTTAAACGACACAAAATATATTACTCGTGTGGTTTATAATATGATACGTGAAAACCTGGAATTGGCGCCATACAGCAGGCCAGAGAGAAAGAAGCAAGTGTTTGCGGTGAATGGCGCAATAACGGCATACCTTCGGAAACGCTGGGGACTGGCGGCGAAAGACCGTTCCATTGACACACATCATGCAATGGATGCAGTGGTGATTGCTTGCTGTACGGATGGCATGGTCACAAAAATTTCCAGGAATATACAGGGAAGGGAATTGCTGTATGCCAAAGGGTATGTGGCATTGGATGTGGAAACTGGGGAATTAATTTCCAGGGATGACTTCACCAGGGATCAATGGGACGAGGAATTTGGCGTGCAGGTGCCAAGGCCTTGGAAATATTTTAAGGAAGAGTTGGAAATTCGGATGGGGGAGGACCCAAGGGAATTTATTGAGGGCCATTTGGATGTTGCCAGGGATCTTGACTATCCAGTATGGTTTTATGAGGAAAATATTATCCGCCCTATTTTCGTATCCAGGATGCCGAACCGGAAAGTGACTGGGGCGGCTCATGCAGATACAGTCCGAAGCCCAAGGCATTATGGGGAAACGGATTGTGTCTTAACGAAAACAGCCCTTGCTGACCTAAAATTGGACAAGAAAACAGGGGAAATACAGAATTATTATAAGCCGGAGAGTGACAAGCTGTTATACCGTGCATTAAAAGAACGTTTGAATTTGTATGGCGGTGATGCAAAAAAGGCATTTGAGGAGCCGTTTTATAAGCCAAAATCTGATGGATCCAAAGGGAATTTGGTAAGGAAAGTGAAAACATATGACAAGCTGACCTTGGGGGTGCGTGTGAATTCTAAACAGGGGATAGCAGCTAATGCCAATGGGTCTATGGTCCGTGTGGATGTATTTTGCGTAGATGGGAAGTATTATTTTGTGCCAGTCTATGTGGCGGATGTAATAAAAAAGAGATTGCCAACTAAGGCTGTAGTACAAGGCAAAGAATATAGTAAATGGAAAGAAATGGAGGACAAAGATTTTATTTTCAGCCTGTATTCCAGGGATTTAATCTCTTTCAAATCCAAAGGAGGGAAAAAGGTAACTTGTGTGGATGGGACATCGAAAGTAGTAAATGAAGAGGTAGTGTATTACTATGGGGCGGACATATCTACAGCAAGTTTTGGTGGTAAGGCACATAATGGAAAATATGAGTATAGAGGCCTGGGTATTCAAAGTTTAGAATATTTAAAGAAGCATCAGGTAGATATCCTTGGAAATGTCTCAGAGGTAAGGCGGGAAAAAAGAATGGGCTTTCATTAATTTAGGTATAGCATATTAGGACTGCTTTACATACCTAACATTTGTGTGTTTTGCCTAGCGCCATATGCGTACCAGAGTTAGCCAACTTAGCATGATATGGTTGTATATTTGCTGTAGGCTTCTAAGTAAGTGAAGTGATAGCAGTGGAGGAGATGTATGGGATTTCGGAATGTTAAAATTGAAGGCAGTAGGAAACTTCGGATTGAAAACCAGCAGTTGGTTATTGAGGGTGGGGCAGACATAAGGATTCCATTGGAGGATATTAATAGCATTTTGATAGAAAATCAAACGGTAATGGTATCTGCCTATATGCTCCAAAAATTTGCAGATTTAGGGATCGCTTTATATGTCTGTAATGAGAAGCACCTTCCCAATGGCGTATTGCTGCCCATAGCTAAGCATAGCCGTCACTATAAGCTGCTAAAATGCCAGATAGAAATAAAGAAGCCTTTGCAGAAACGGTTATGGCAGCAAATTGTGGTGCAAAAAGTTAGGAATCAATCTTTATGCCTAAAATTAAGTGGCAGAGAGGGCGAGGATGGGCTTCAAAAAATGTGCAAAGAAATCCAGTCTGGGGATAAAACCCATGTAGAGGCGAAAGCAGCAGCCTTTTATTTTCGGCATTTATTTGGTTCAGAATTTTCCAGGAATGATGAACACATTGTCAATGGGGCATTAAATTATGGGTATGCCATCGTCAGAGGCATAATTGCCCGTAGCATTGTATGCTATGGGCTGGAACCTTCCATTGGCCTTTTTCACCGAAGTGAATTAAATAGCTATAATCTTGCGGATGATTTTATTGAGCCATTTCGCCCAGTTGTTGATTTGTTTGTTGCTTCTAAATTTGATATGTCCCAAGAGTCTGTCGCATTGACGCCAGAACTAAAGCGCGGGCTGTATGGAATTGTAAATTTTGAAATGAAGATAAAAGGAGAAAAACGTATTCTGAGCAATTGTATTGACGGTATGGTTGCAAGCTATAGCAGCGTACTGCAGGGAAAATGTGATATTCTGAGCTTGCCAGAGTTGATACCGCTACAGGTACATAGTTATGAATAAGTTTATGAGAATGATAGTATTTTTTGACTTGCCAGTAACTACTTCAAAAGATAGGAAAGCAGCAGCGAAGTTTCGGGACTTTCTACTAAAAGATGGGTACCATATGATGCAGTTTTCAGTTTATACTAGAGTTTGCAATGGTACAGATGCGGTGGAAAAGCATGAGGCAAGGTTGAATTTGAATTTGCCATCGAGAGGGTCAATCCGTTTGCTGACAATTACGGAAAAACAATTTGAATCTATGCATATATTGTTAGGTGAGAAGACATTTGATGATACTGGGGAATCTGTAGAGTTATTGAATATTTTTTAGAAAAAGGGTG
>Ga0224483_100274_pt1 | contig 15234 bp, 10 predicted proteins | sample hydfratestSal1_FD_181453 | JGI IMG/M metagenome (GOLD analysis project Ga0224483, IMG submission 181453) | Metatranscriptome of mouse feces microbial communities from Columbus University, Ohio, United States - Sal1 (Metagenome Metatranscriptome) ... | reverse complement strand
GTCTCGTCATTTTTGAATTGTGTCAGTTACCTTTCCGCAATGGATGGTCTTTAGCGGAGAGTGCGGTAGTCACGTGAATAGCGGAGCACCTGTGGAAGATATTCCTCAGTATAACTTACTGTCACGTCAGTGATATTTCCATCCTTATCAAGTACCGGAGTATATACCGGGTTAACAAAGCCCTTGTAAGGAGCGATGTCGAGTTTTGCATAACGGTCAAGCACTTCTTTATGGATTGCGGGGTCAACCTTTACTGCGTAAGTCTCCACCAAGTCTCGTCCGGCAGCGTAGTCTCCTTCGCTCTTGATGCGCTGTACTTCAGCAAGAAGCTGACCGAACAGACCACGTAGTTTCTCGTAATCATTGATTTTGATGTATGTCTTGCCATCGCGCTTCACCATTTCAATTACATTATCCTCTTTGCCCTTCTCGTAAGCCCAGGCGGAGATGAGCTGACGGTTACGCATGTGGGCTTCCTCCACATCTTTTCCGGGCTCGATGCGCATGAGTTGAGTCATGAGTCCGTTGAGGATATATTTGTAGTATTCAGCTTTGTAAGCGTCGGGGTTGTCGAGCAGACCGAGTTCGAGCAGTTTTGGGTCGGCAAGATAGTAGAGAGCGAAGAGGTCGGCACGAGCTTCCTCAAGAGTAGAGCCATGGGCTTTGAGAGCGTCTGGGTCCACACCTGGGAGAAGTTTGCCGGAACCGTGACCGAGACATTCATGTAGGTCTGTATGAAGATTGTCAGTGATAAATAGGTACTTGTCCATAAGGTCGGAAGTCTCCTTGTCAATAACAAATTCTTCATTGAATCCGTTGCCATGCGATGCCATGTCGTACGCCTGTGTTATGTTTTCGAGTGTCACTGATTTTGAACCGTGAGCGGCGCGTATCCAGTTGGCATTAGGAAGGTTGATGCCGATAGGTGTTGCGGGATAAGAGTCTCCAGCGAGAATAGCAGCTGTAATGACCTTGGCTGAAACACCTTTTACTTTATCTTTGCGGAAGCGGGCATCAACGGGTGAATGGTCCTCAAACCATTGAGCTTCCGACGAAATCACTTCGGTGCGGTGAGAAGCCTCGTTGTTCTTGAAGTTCACTATTGATTCCCACGCGCCGGTCATACCCAGAGGGTCATCGTAACTTTCAATGAAGCCGTTGATGAAGTCAACCTGCGATGCTGTGTCCTCAACCCAAGCTATGGAGTAATCATCGAAAATCTTCAAATCACCTGTCTCATAGTATTTGATAAGTTTTTCAATGACTTCCTTCTGCTTGTCGTTCTCAGCATACTGCTTAGCTTTGTTAAGATTCTCTACAATTTTGGTGATTGCATCAGAATATACGCCGCCAACTTTATATGGTTGTTCCTTTATTTCTCCGTTTTCTTTTACCACTCGGGTGTTGAGACCCCATGAGATGGGAGTGGCATCGGTTGTGTCCTTGCGGGCATTATAGTAAGCTTCAACTTCTGCCTGGGTTACGCCGTCATAAAGATTGTTGGCTGAAGTGAGAATCAAATCCTGACCTTCTGCCTGGTTTACTTTCTTGGGCATCACAGTCGGGTCAAACATCACCGGGATAAGTTCCTCGAGATTGGCAGGTCTCTGTTCTTCGGGAAGAGAGGATACCTGCTCTTTTAGAAATTCCTGTGAGAATGCAGGGATGAACTTGTCCATCGAGTAATGGTGATGAATGCCGTTGGCAAACTCAATCTGCTTCAGATAAGTCTCCAGTCCCTTGTAATCTGCGTTTTCTTTGTCACCATTATAGTTAGTGTAGACATTCTCAATTAGGTCGCGGATAGCAAGGTTATATTTGCCATTCTGGTCCCAAAGAATATCGCGGCCGGTGATGGCTGCTTCAGTAAGATAATAGATGAGGATGCGCTGTTGTGGTGTAAGTTTTTCGAAATCGGGAACTTGGTAACGCAATACCTCGATATCGGCGAAGCGGTCCACTGTGTAGTCGAAGTTGTCGCTTCCTGCATCGGTGGTTGCCTTTGAACCGCACGATGTGATGGCTAAAGCTGCCATAGCTGATAAGATGAATTTAGTTGACACTTTAATTTCTATTGTTTAGATGGTTATAGATTCGAGTGATAAGACAATCTGTTTATTCCACCGCAAGCACCAGTCCCTTGAGATATTCTCCTTCAGGATGATATATGTTTACCGGATGGTCGGCGGGTTGGGTAAGTTGATGGAGTATGCGGACTTTGCGGCCTGACATTGCAGCTGCTGTAAATACAGCCAGACGGAATTGCTCTTTTGAAATAGCCTGCGAGCAGGAGAATGTGAATAGTATTCCTCCCGGTGCGATTTTTTCAAAAGCCGCGGCATTCAGACGACGGTATCCTATCATTGCATTGCGGATGGCGCTGCGATGTTTAGCAAATGCCGGTGGGTCAAGAATGATGAGGTCATATTCACCCTTCTTCATTGCTGCGAGATATTTGAAAGCGTCCTGAGCGAATGATTTGTGGCGCGTGTCGCCTGGGAAATTAAGCTCGATATTGGCATCTGTCAGGGTCACAGCCTTGGCAGAACTGTCAACAGAGTGTACAAGTTCGGCTCCACCACGCATGGCATAGACAGAGAATCCACCGGTGTAGCAGAACATGTTGAGAACTTTAGCACCATCGCTGTATTTCTGCAGCAATGCGCGGTTGTCGCGCTGGTCCACAAAGAATCCGGTTTTCTGTCCTTTTAGCCAGTCTATATTGAATTTAAGCCCGTTCTCAATTGCGATGTTGGTCTCAAAGCCACCTATTATATAGTCGTTCACAGGGTCAAGACGAGCTTTGAACGGCAACGTGGTCTCTGATTTGTAGTATACGTTTTCAATTCCGGCTTCAGGAAGCGATACTATGGCTTTGGCAATGATATTGCGGGCATAGTGCATGCCGGGGCTATGAGCTTGAAGTACTGCCGTTTTGCCATATACATCTACCACGCATCCTGGCAGGAAATCCCCCTCACCGTGCACAAGTCGGAATGTTGAGTTGTCTGGGCGGATTAGTCCGAGGCGCTGGCGCAATTTCCATGCTTGCAGAAGACGTTCATTGAAAAAAGTCTCATCAATGGCTGTATCGGCTGTGTCGAGCATACGCACGGCTATCGAGCCGATTTCATAATGACCTACGCCGAGCAATTTCCCTTCCGATGATACGACCTTCACCACTTCACCCTCTTCGATGTTGTCGGGTAGGTTGGCTATGGCGCCCGAGAACACCCACGGGTGGAATCTCAGCAGGGATTCCTCTTTGCCTCGTTTTAGTGTTATTGTTTTAAGTTGTGACATAATGATATGTTACAGTGTGGATTAATTCTAGATAACTCTCATCGGCTATTTCAGGAATGCCCTAAATATATCGTTGCCGTTTGCGTAGAGCAACAATAGGAGCAGGAATGCCATGCCGACATATTGAGCCGCAATCAGAACTTTTTCAGATGGTTTGCGGCGGGTGATGATTTCCCAAAGTAGGAACATCACATGACCGCCATCGAGTCCGGGTATCGGAATTATATTCATGAATGCAAGCGCTACTGAAAGAAAAGCAGTGATTTCCCAGAATGACAGCCAATTCCATTTTTCAGGGAACATGTTGCCAATTGCTCCGAAACCGCCAAGGCTCTGTGCCCCTTCCGATGAAAATACATGTTTCATCGAACTTACATAGTTGCCGAGTGTGGTAGTGCCGATTTCCCAACCTTTGGGGAATGACTCGAAGAACCCGTAGCTGATGGTGACAGGAGGATATATGGCAGTGATAGGACGGAGTTGGAATCCGAGTTTGCCATACTCATTGGGAGTGATGGGGACGGTGACAAGATTCCCATCGCGTTCCACTGTTACGGAGGTTTCTTTTCCCGCATATTTCATGAGGGTAGGAGTAAGTTCGGTGAAGGTGGGTGTTGCAATGGAATCCACTGCTACTATATGGTCACCTTCTTGAAGTCCTGCTTTGGCTGCGGCCTCACCTGGTACAACACGTTCTATATACACAGGCACACGGTAGCCAAGGAATCCTTTGTCATCATTAAGGCGGAATATGAAATTCTCCGGAATGTGGATATCTATAGTGTCCTTCTTGTTGCGCAACACAGTTACCACATTAGCCTCTGCCATCTGATAAGGGTAATCACTCTGCGAGGCGTCAAGTTTTTTGCCATCAGCCATCAAAGGTATATCGCCGTTTCTGAAACCCGCTTCTTGAGCAGCAGGCACAAAATCGAATCCCTCGGTGGCAGCATCGAAAGGTATGTATTGTGCCCCCCAATGCATCGCGATGCCGGCGTATATCAATATGGCGAGAATGAAATTGAACAGCACACCTCCGAGCATTACCAGAAGTCGCTGATAGGCAGGTTTGGTGCGGAATTCCCACGGTTTTGGCTCCTGCTTCATCTGCTCAGTGTCCATTGACTCGTCAATCATACCGGCGATTTTGCAGTAACCGCCTAAAGGTATCCAGCCTATGCCATACTCAGTGTCGCGCCATGAGGTTTTGTTTGGGTCTGCATTTTTCTTCGGTTTTGGTTTCCACTTGAAAAGTGAAAAATAGGGGTCGAAGAACATATAGAATTTCTCAACCTTTATGCCGAATATGCGGGCGAATATGTAGTGACCGAACTCATGTATTATCACGAGAAAAGCCAGGGCTACAATTAATTGGGCAGCTTTTATAAGTACTGTTTCCATAAATTTCTGTTCAAAATAATGTCAGATTGGATATTTGTATATAGTAATAGTGGGAAGTTGCCTGTCAGCATTTTACATGTTCATCAGCCCAAGCTATTGTGGCATGATGGCTTGCCACATAATCATCCAAAGTAGGAGTAGCGATATGTGGGATATTGACAAGTGCTTCCGTGATGGTGTCGAAAATTGCGGGGAATGAGATTTTCCCGTTAAGGAATGCTTTGACTGCCACTTCGTTAGCCGCATTGATAATGCAAGCCGTGTTTCCCCCTTCGGTAAGGGCGCGGTTGGCAAGTGTCAGGCAGGGAAATTTCTCCGGATTAGGTTTTTCGAAGGTGAGGGTAGAGTAATCAGTGAGCGAAAGCGGTCGTTCGGCGCTTGCCAGACGTGAAGTCTCACCGAGCGCATAGCGTATAGGCAGGTGCATATCCGGAATGCCGAGCTGAGCTTTCACAGCTCCGTCAATGAATTCCACCATCGAATGTACTATTGATTGCGGATGAACCACAGCCTCGATTCGCTCGGGTGCCACATCAAACAGCCATCGTGCTTCAATGATTTCAAACGCTTTGTTGAGCATTGTGGCTGAGTCGATTGTAATCTTTGCGCCCATATTCCATCGTGGATGGCGTAAAGCCTGAGCAGCAGTGACCTTCTTTATCTCCTCGCTCTTCCATGTCCTGAAAGGACCGCCCGAGGCAGTGATGATGAGCTTATTGACTGTTGAGGAATCCTCACCGTTGAGACACTGATAGATAGCTGAATGCTCAGAGTCGACAGGTATGACTGTCGAATCAGACTCGGCAAGTAGTCGTGACACCAGTTCGCCTGCTACCACGAGAGTTTCTTTATTGGCAAGAGCTATTTGCTTTCCGGCGCGGATGGCACGGATGGTAGGAAGCAATCCGCTGTAGCCAACTGTGGCGGTGACGACAGTGGCGAAGTCTTCGCGCTCCATGGCATCAGCCATTGCCTCCTCGCCAGCTGCAGTCTCGATACCTAATGGAGCGAGAGCCTCATGTAGACGGTGATATTTATCTTTGTTTGCTATTATTGCAAGAGCTGGCTTATGCTTGATAGCCTGGGCTATCAGCAGGTCAACATTGTTGCCTGCCGCCAATATCCGGGCGTGGAACCGCTCGGGGAATTGAGATATTACATCAAGTGTTTGCGTTCCTATAGAGCCTGTGGAACCAAGGATTGCTATATTTTTGGGCATTTGATACAAGAGGTTGTTTGAAGTGCAAATTTAGTGAAATTCCCCCATTTTGGCACGGTTTTTGCAGAATAAATATTAAATTTGTACCGAAATGAATAATGCTATAAATATATCACAGGATATAGAACGCTTTTTGTCAGCCCGACGACTTTCGCCGGCATTTGACCTCTTGGATAATGCTGTGGCTTCCGATAGCGCACTTTGGAAAATCAAGGCTGACATAGAGCGGTTGCGTGAGAGTTATGCTTTCATGACTCGGTATGCCCTTGATGGCATGCCCGACCCGGCGCGTCCGGAACTTTACGATGAGCTTGTGGCTTCAGTCCGTTCGCTCACCGACATGATTAATCGTCAGACTCGTGTGGCTGATGCATCCACGCTCTATTTTAATACTCTTAGAGCTGTGCAGCTGCAGCGTGAAGAAAATCTTTCCTCCCTTGTCGCTCAGTATCGACGTGTTAACGACCGTCTTTCGCTGTCAGTATTGGCTGAGAATGTGGAGAAAGCTCAGCGCGAACTCACATATCAGGCTGAGGATTTGGAAAAGAGACTCTTCAATGTGGTGTGGACTCTTTATCCTCTTTCGGTTGATGACCAGACCATAATTCAATCATTTCTGTCCGATAAGGCTCTTCCTGCCTATGCTAAATCGCTTCTGCTTGGCGCTGTGATGGCTGGGTTGATGGAGTACTATGATGAGCGTCGTATGCGTATATTGATGGATGCTTATGAGGTAGACGATGCTGAGATTTCAGTGCGTGCACTTTGCGGATTGTTGTTGGGCATGTGGCTCCATAAGGAGCGTCCTATGAGTTCCAGACTGCGCAAGCGGTTTGATGCTTTGGTGGAGTTGCCGAGATGGTCGGTTGACGTGAAGATGGTGCAGCTGCAGTTTATACGTGCGCGTGAGACCGAACGAATAAGCCGCAAATTTACCGATGAGGTGATACCGGAGATGATGAAACTCAAACCGGAGATAGAAAAGCTTCAGAACCGTCCGCTTGACCCGGAGTCAATCGAGGAGAATCCCGAGTGGGAGGAGTTGCTTGAGAAATCTGGTGTGGCTGACAGGTTGAAAGAGCTGCAGGAGATTCAGGAAGATGGGGGTGATGTGCTGATGGGTACATTCAGCAAACTTAAGACATTCCCATTTTTCAATGATATAGCCAACTGGTTCTTACCTTTCCATTCTTCACATTCCATGATGACGGGTAGCTTTGACCACGCCACAAGAATGTTGTTTGAGATGATAGTGAGCGCTCCTATGTTCTGCGACAGTGATAAATTCTCTGTAATTCTGTCGCTTGCACAGGTGCCTGAGAGCCAGATAAGAATGATGACCGACCAAATTAAAGCTCATTCCGACCAGATGGCTCAGATGAATCTTAACGAACTGAACAGCCGAGGTAAGGGGCGTGAGGTTATAGCCAACAAGTTCATGCAGGATTTGTACCGCTTCTACAAGCTTTTCAGACGTAAAGGTGAGTTCAAAGACCCATTCAATACCTCGCTCAATCTTATTGCTCATCCATTGTTGAGAGAGATGTTTGATGATGAGGAGACACTACGGATTGTGGGAGAGTTTTATTTTAAGCGCAAGTATTATTCAGATGCTTTGGATATATTCGATAAGCTATCCTTTAAGATTCCACCATCGGCCGAGCTCTTCCAGAAAATGGGCTATTGTAAACAGGCGATGGGGGACTTGAATGGAGCGTTGCAATATTATGAGCAGAGTGAGTTGCTGAATTCCGAAAGCCGATGGACCATGCGTCGCCTGGCGGCTTGCTATAAGGCTCTGTCGCAATGGGATAAGGCTTTGCCGTATTACAAAAGACTCGCTGAATTCAAACCTGAAGATGTGAATCTTGCTCTTAATATCGGTTATTGCCTGATGGAGACAGGAAAATATGATGAGGCCCTTCAGCACTTCTTCAAAGCTGAATTTATTTCTGGTGAGTCGGAACGTTCGGCACGCCCTATAGCATGGTGTTCACTTCTTGCAGGTGACTACGACAGGGCGAGGAAATATATCGGTATTCTACTTTCCGGCCATCCTTCGGCATCCGACTATTTAAATGCCGGGCATCTTGAACTTCTGACCGGTCATTTTGCCGATGCTGTGGACCGTTACGCTGCTTCTATCGCCGCCAGGAATTTTGATGTGGATGATTTTATGAAGGCTATGCATGCCGACGCTTATCTCACCGGTAAATCTACAGAGGTGGATGAATTGGTGATGGGGATAATCATTGACCGTGCCATTACTCACTCTCGTGAACTCGGGGGTGCGGTATGAGTCTTCTTACGAGCCGGAAGATTGATAGAATAAACAATAATCATAACATATTTCATGCGAAAAATTTTATTATCGGCATTTGCCGCTACCACAATTATGATTCAAGCACAGAATCCGTTTTTCCAAGAATTTTCAGGGACGCCTCACGGGACTGTCCCTTTCGACAAAATCTCTGTAACTGACTATGAACCTGCCATTAATCGTGGCATCAAGGTCGGTCTTGAAAACATTGACGCTATTGTTAATAATCCAGAGTCTCCGACATTTCAAAACACTATTGTAGCTCTCGCACAAGCTGATAAAGAGCTTGACCGTGTGCTGTTGGTATTCTCTCCGCTACTATCAGCTCTCAGTGACGATGCCATGATGGATTTGTCAATGAAAATCACTCCTCGTCTTTCAAACTATTCCACCTCGATATCGCTTAATGAGGGATTGTGGAAGCGAGTGAAGAATGTGTACGATAATAAGGATAAATTTAACCTTGACACAGAGGATGAGATGCTTCTAAAACGCACTTACGATTCGTTCGTGAGTAACGGTGCCCTTCTTGAGGGTGAGGACCGCGACACCTATAGTAAACTCTCGAGTCGTCTGAGTGAACTGACCACTTTTTTCGGACAGAATGTACTGAAAGAGATGAATACCTACGAGATTTGGCTCACTGCCGATGACCTTGCCGGGCTTCCGGAAAGCTCGGTTGAGGCAGCCGCGCTTGCTGCCAAGGAAAAGGGTAGGGATGGTGAGTATCTGTTCACCCTTGACCAGCCGGTGTATATGGCATTCATGAAGTATAGCAATCGCCGTGACTTGCGTGAGAAGATGAACCGCCTCTATACCGGTCGAAACATGAAGGGTGAATACAACAATCTTCCCATTATGAAGGAGATTGCTGAGACTCGTCTGAAAATTGCCAATCTTCTTGGTTACGAGACCTATGCAGACTACTCGCTTGAGAAATCAATGGCTCAGACTCCCGAAAAGGTGTATGAACTCCTTCACTCCCTGCGCGATGCTTATCGCCCTGCGCAGCAGGCTGAATTTGCCGAACTTACTGAATTTGCTTCTAATCTTGAAGGTAAGCCTATAGAACTCAAGCCGTGGGATTACAGCTATTATTCCAACAAGCTCCGTAATGCTAAATATGCTTACGATGAGGAGAAACTGCGTCCTTATTTTGAGCTGAACAATGTGATAGACGGTGTGTTTGGGCTTGCTACAAAGCTCTATGGCGTCACCTTTAAGAAAAATCCGGAAATTCCTGTGTATCATCCTGATGTGACCGCGTTTGATGTGATTGACAACGATGGTTCATTCCTTGGAGTGATTTATACTGACTTCTTCCCGCGCGCCAGCAAGCGTCCCGGTGCCTGGATGACAGGATTCAAGGACCAGGAAATCACTGCCGATGGTGTTAACTCCCGTCCTCATGTATCAATTGTGATGAATTTCACAAAGCCGACAGGCTCCAAGCCCTCGCTCCTGACTCCTTATGAGGTTGAGACATTCCTTCATGAATTTGGTCATGCTCTCCACGGACTACTTGCCAACACCAAGTATGCATCTCTCTCAGGTACAAGTGTGCTTCGCGACTTCGTAGAGCTTCCATCACAGTTCAATGAGAATTACCTTACTGAAAAGGAATTTCTGGATGGTTTTGCCCGTCATTACCAGACCGGCGAGCCGATTCCGCAGGAACTTGTCGACCAGATTATATCATCCTCTCAGTTTGGTGCGGCTTACGCTTGTTTGCGTCAGTTGAGCTTCGGATTGATGGATATGGCATGGCACACTATAAAAGCTCCTGTTGACGACCCTGAAAAGTTTGAGCAGGAATCTATTGAGTCGGTGGCTATGTTCGAGCCTATTCCCGGCACCATGTCAGGCACCACTTTCTCGCATATCTTCTCTGGAGGTTACGCCGCCGGTTACTATAGCTATAAGTGGGCAGAGGTGCTTGATGCCGATGCTTTCGCTCATTTCAAGGAGCATGGTATATTTGACAAGGCTACAGCCGATTCGTTCCGTAAAAATGTGTTGGAAAAGGGTGGAACTGAACATCCTTCCGTACTCTACCGCCGTTTCCGTGGTAAGGATGCCTCTATTGATGCTTTGCTTGAGCGCGATGGAATAAAGCAGACACCTCAATCAGGTAAGCTCCCTATTCCCACCAAGGACTAATAGGTAGATTTTGAATTTCTATGATGTCCGGCAGTATTCATACTGCGGATGAAAAAATAAATCGGTCAGAATTTATGAATAAAGATTCTGACCGATTTTTATTTTTGTAGTGTCAGGCATTTGCCTGAATTAAATTTCACGTATCTGATTTTTAACGTGCTGCTACCAGTTTGGCAAACGATGCCGGTACGGGAGTGCTGAAATTCATATCCTTACGTGTAATCGGGTGCACGAAGCGTAGAGTTTGTGCATGAAGCGCCATGCGATGGATAGGCGAGGACTTGGCTCCATAACGGCGGTCACCTATAATCGGGTGTCCTAAGTCTTTCATGTGGACACGTATCTGATTCTTACGTCCGGTATCGAGTGATACTTCCATAAGCGAGTAACCGTTGCGGGTACGTAAGGTTTTGTAGCGTGTCACCGCGAGTTGACCTTCCTCCGGATTATTTGTGGAGTAAACTTCAAAACGTGAGTTTTCGGCAAGATAGCTCCTGATTTCGCCTTCTTCCTGCTCCGGTTTGCCTTCCACAATAGCAAGATATTTGCGGCTCAGTACCATATTGTTCCAGTTATGCTGTAGCTTTTCCTTTGCTTCGACGCTTTTGGCAAATACCATCAGCCCCGATGTGTCGCGGTCAAGACGGTGTACGATGAAAAGCTTATTTCTCGGGTCTTGCCATTTAAGGTAGTCGCGGAGAATACTATAAGCTGTTCCCTCCTTGATTTTATCAGTACCCATTGAGAGTAAGCCATAACCTTTGTTGACCACAATTATATCGTCATCCTCATATACCAGTTTCAGGCGTCGGTTGTAGAACACGCGGAACTCTCTTGAAAGATTCACCTTAACCTCGTCGCCTGCAGCGAGCTGGGTGTTGAACTGAGTGGTAGGAATACCGTTTATTGCCACCTGATTGTGGGCAAGAAGATTCTTGATTACCGTACGTTTGCGTTGAGGCATCGACTCCATCAGGAAGTCCATGAGGATTCCTTCTTCCTTCACCGGATATGTCTCTATCACATCCGGCTTGAATGAATTGCGTTCCGAACCAGGTTTGGTGTTATATGGCTTAGTGGGCATAAATATTCGTTGGTGGATAATAAATTATGATTTCTTTGAACGGGGAGCGCGTTTGGTGGCTTTCTTTGGAGTTTTCTCCTGTTCCGCCATTATCTCACGTACCTCTTCAAGAGTAAGCTCTGCCGGATTGGCAACACTTTTAGGGATTTTGTAATTATCCTTGTTGTGAGCTATATACACACCGTAGCGACCGTTTAGAATCTTGATGTCGGGTTCCTCATCGAACGACTTGACTATCTTGTTGTTGTCTGCTTCGCGTTTGGCTGTGATAAGCTCGGCGGCTTCCTCAATGGAGATAGAGGTGGGGGAGATTGTCTTCGGGATGGAGACGAATTTTCCATCATGACGCAGATAAGGACCGAAACGACCCACTGCTGCAATAACTGGTTTTCCTTCAAATTCGCCCACTTCTCTCGGGAGCTCAAACAATTTCAAAGCTTCTTCCAATGTAAGGTCAAAAACACTCTGGTCTTTGCGAAGCGATGCAAAGCGAGGCTTGTTCTCGCTGTCAGCCGACCCTATCTGTGCGATAGGTCCGAAGCGACCGATTTTCACCGATACAGGTTCTCCTGTCTCCGGGTGATTGCCGAGCACACGCTCTCCAATCTTATGTTCGGTGCGCATATCGTTTGCCTTTTCCACTTCAGGGTGGAAGAGTGTATAGAATTCAGCAATTTCCTGATTCCAGTCGCTTTCACCTTCGGCTATCTGGTCGAATTTCTCCTCCATGCTTGCGGTGAAATCATAATCAAGAATGTCTGGGAAATGTTGTGTCAAAAATTCATTGACGATTATACCTGTGTCAGTTGGAATGAGTTTACCTTTTTCAGCACCAACATTCTCGGTTTTGGTCTTCTGTGCGATTTCCCCGTCAGCGTCAAGCACGAGCTGGTTGAACGAGCGTTTTACACCGGGCTTCTCTCCTTTCATTATATATTCGCGGTGCTGTATAGTGGAGATGGTTGGAGCATATGTAGAAGGACGACCTATGCCTAAATCCTCCATTTTTTTCACCAACGATGCTTCGGTATAGCGCGGAGGTGCGAGTGTATAGCGTTCAGTCGCGGTGACATTGTCTGTCTTTAATGTTTCCCCGATTGACATAGGGGGGAGGGTTACATCTGTCGAAGAGTTTTCCCCTTCGTCATCATTACCCTCAAGGTATACTTTGAGGAAACCGTCAAATTTCAGTACTTCGCCTGTGGCGCTGAAGTGCTCGCTTCGTTTTGAAGGTGTTATGTCGATGGTTGTTTTCTCAAGCTCCGCATCAGCCATCTGTGATGCCATGGTGCGCAGACGTATAAGTCTGTAAAGTCTTTTCTCTTGAGCTGTACCGTCAATGGTCTCCTTATCAATATAGGTAGGACGGATTGCTTCGTGAGCTTCCTGTGCTCCCTTGGCGTTGGTGTGGTATTTACGTACCTTGAGATACTTCTCGCCCAATTCCGATTTGATAAGGCTGGATATGGTGTTGATGGCAAGAGACGATAGGTTGAGTGAGTCGGTACGCATATACGTGATATGTCCCGCTTCATAGAGCTTCTGCGCTATCATCATGGTCTGCGACACTGTGAATCCAAGCTTTCTGCCTGCTTCCTGCTGCAATGTAGAGGTGGTGAAGGGTGGGGCAGGTGACTTTTTCACCGGTTTGACGTTGATGTCGGTGACAGTGAACACTGACTGAGAACAAGCTTCGAGAAATTCCTTGGCTGCCGTCTCGTCGGGCAAACGGCGTGATAGCTCGGCCTGGAGTTGTGCGCCACCGGGTACAGTGAATAATGCGGTGACACGGTAATACGTCTCTGAGTTGAACGCATTGATTTCGTTCTCGCGGTCCACAATCAGACGCACAGCTACTGACTGTACACGACCGGCTGAGAGCGCCGGTTTGATTTTTTTCCACAGCACTGGTGAGAGTTCAAATCCCACCAAGCGGTCAAGAACCCGTCGTGCCTGTTGTGCATCCACCAGATGGAGGTCAATCTCGCGGGGATTCTCGATGGCGTTTAGAATGGCATTCTTGGTGATTTCATGAAACACGATTCGTCGGGTGTTTTCGGGCTTGAGTCCGAGCACCTCGTAGAGATGCCATGCTATTGCTTCCCCCTCACGGTCCTCATCGGATGCGAGCCATACGGTTTCAGCTTCCTTTGCTGCCTTTTTCAGCTCTGCCACAAGTGGTTTTTTCTCTGCAGGGATTTCATAAACCGGTTGGAAGTCCGAATCCACATTGATGCTTATATCCTTCTTGCGGAGGTCACGTATATGTCCGTAGCTCGACATGACTTTATAGTCCTTGCCGAGAAATTTTTCGATTGTCTTCGCTTTTGCCGGAGACTCTACTATGACGAGGTTCTTTATCATCTATATATTTTTTCTCTGCTGTGTCAAAAATAATCGGTGAGATGGCGGGTGATACCATGTCACTTTAATAATTCAATCGGCAAAGTTAGGAAAAACTCTTAAATACCGTTAATGATTTAACAATTTATCACATTTAGAGAGCATTAATGCTTCCCTTAGCCGATACACGCTGTAAGATTACTCGTGCGGTTTAAGCAGTCGTACAAGCTCTGCCACACCTACTGTTGCGGGACTTGCTATGACGTTGACATCCTGTGGCACGGCTGCCGGTTTGGGGTCGATATAATAAATGGGCACACCTTTGCGCACGTAGTGGAGCAGACCGGCTGCCGGATAAACCGCCAACGAGGTCCCTATCACCACGAATATGTCGGCTTTCTCTACCCATTCAATGGCTCGTTCTATGTTCGGCACCGCTTCCTGAAAAAACACTATGTGGGGACGCACCGGGTCGCCATATTTGTCGCGGGTGTCCGGCGAAGTCTCCAGGTGCTCTTCATCAAGGGTGTACACTCTGGTCTCATCAGCCATTGAGCGTACCTTCATCAATTCACCGTGGAGGTGAAGCAGATTTTTGCTCCCGGCGCGCTCATGCAGGTCATCGACGTTCTGGGTGATGACATATACGTCATACCATTTCTCTAACTCTACAAGTCCCTCGTGGGCGGCATTAGGCTTGCATTTTAGCAGACCCTTGCGGCGCTCGTTATAAAACTGATGTACCAAAGCCGGATTACGCGCAAATCCTTCGGCGCTGCATACTTCCATCACCGGATAGTTTTCCCATAAACCTCCTGCATCGCGGAAAGTCGACACTCCACTTTCGGCGCTTATTCCCGCACCGGTTGAGATTACTAATTTTGGTTTCATATAATTGGCTGATTTAAATCGCTTATTCCTTTATTAACGTTTCCCTTTAAAAAAAGTGCGCATAAGCTCTGCACATTCTTCACCGAGCACACCGGAGGTAACTGTTGCTTTAGGATGAAATGGTGAACGGCATGTATATACATGATAACCTCTTTTATCGTCAGATGCACCGTAGACTATCCTACCTATCTGCGCCCATCCTATAGTACCGGCACACATCAGGCATGGTTCCACCGTCACGTAGAGTGTGCATCCCTGTAGATACTTTCCTCCCAAGGTAGATGCGGCAGCTGTTATGGCTTGCATCTCAGCATGAGCCGACACATCGGTCAGAGCCTCAGTCAGGTTGTATCCTCTTCCAATCACATTTCCCTTTGGCGACACAACGATAGCGCCAATCGGTATTTCATCACGCTCCATAGCCTCCATAGCTTCGGCGAGCGCCATACGCATATATTTCTCGTCTTTTTCTTCCTGAGTCATATCTTGATTTATTTGGTCATGGGATTATCC
>Ga0224483_100272_pt1 | contig 15319 bp, 10 predicted proteins | sample hydfratestSal1_FD_181453 | JGI IMG/M metagenome (GOLD analysis project Ga0224483, IMG submission 181453) | Metatranscriptome of mouse feces microbial communities from Columbus University, Ohio, United States - Sal1 (Metagenome Metatranscriptome) ... | reverse complement strand
CTCTCTTCTCCGCTGCCGGCAAAGACATACTTCTTATAATAAGGCGTCGTCTCCAGCAGCGGATTATCCGTCTCGTATGCCTCCGGCTTCGTCAGCCCCATATAGCTGCTCCACGCATCGATCAGCGCGTCCGGATCAATATCTTCCCATCCAAGCTGCGCCCGCACATAGAATTCGTAGATCTTGCCGTCATCCGCATCAATATACGCGTCGATCAGCCGATTCTCCTTATTGGCATTCTGCAGGCTGCCCGTCAGGCTCAGCTTCCAGACCGCCACATTGTTTCTCGGTTCCGGCACGTCGATCGCGGAATAGAGCGTCGCCTCATAAGCCTGCGCCCGGATTTCCCGGATCTCCTCCGGCAGAATACCGGCCTCCTTCAGGATGGAAATTTCCCTGTTCGCGGTCTCATAGATCTGCTCGTCCGTGATCTCCTTCCCGGACGGGCCGTTATGGTTGACCACGAAGGCATAGGTTCCCGTCAGCTCCCGGTAAGCGCTGTCCGGCTCCGTCTCCCTGGTCCTCGCGCTCTGTTCCGTCTCCGGCAGCGTCTGGGCATTGAGACAGCGGGACAGAATATAGAGCTTCTCATTGCTGCTCAGCCGATAGCGGTAGCCTTCTCCACCGGTCTCTTCCTCCTGTGTTTTGATCTGATTCAATATCCTTCTGTCGGTATAGGTTGCAAGCGCTTCCGGTCCCCAGACGGACAGTATCACCGCCAGCACAGTCAGAACAAGCAGCGCCGGACTAAGAATGGATCTCTTCATGCTGCGCCTCCTTCCCCTCTTCCCATAAGAGGAATCCTGCCGTCGTTCCCCGTCCGGGCACGCTCTCGAATTCCAACCTGCTTTTGTGCAGCGCCAGAATCTCCGTGCACAGCGCCAGCCCCAACCCGGCTCCGTTTCTGCTGCGCGATCTGGATTTATCCACCATATAGAAGGCCTGCGTGATCCTGGAGATCTCTTCCGCCGGAATCCCGATGCCGTAGTCCCTGACACTGAACCGATACCCGATCCGCCCGGGCTTTTCCTTTTCCGATGAAGGCTCTTCCACGACACGGCCTTCTATCTCGATCCTGCCGCCCGGCTCCGAAGCCTTGCAGGCATTGTCGATCAGATTCACCAGCACCGTCTGGATCAGGCTGATATCCGCTGTCACCACGGCCGGTTCGCAGCAGAACCGAAAATCCATGTCCGCATTGGGCCGAAACATATTCCGCAGATATTCAAACAGGGTCTCTGTCAGAATCTTCTGCGGCCTTGCCCCTTCCTTCTTCGTCACCATGATATCCAGAAGCCGCAGAGACATGGTCTCCAGACGCTTGCCTTCCGTATAGATATAGTTGGCAGAGCGGAAACTTTTCTCCTCATCCAGCTTTCTGGATCGCAGCATATCCGCATACCCGATGATGGAAGTAAGCGGCGTCTTAAGCTCATGGGCAAAAGCGCCCACGAACTCTTCCCGGGCCACTACCTCTTCCTCCAGCTGGCCGATGGTCTTCTCCAGCGCCTCCGACATATGGTTAAAATCCTGCGTCAGCTGCCCCAGCTCGTCGCTGCTGACCTGTCTGGCACGATACCCGTAGTCCCCGGCCGCCATCTTTCTTGTGGCCTTCATCAGCAGCCGGATCGGCTTCGTCAGCCGGGAAGCGATAAAGTACATGATTACGATCCCCAGAACGAGCATCAGCATCATCAGCCGCCGGTAGACCGTAAACCCTGTCTGTCTCTCCTCAAACACCTGGGACACATCCCTGAGCGTCTCCAGATACAAAACCCTGCCAAGCGCATTGACACTGCTGCCCGTCTGGATATAATACCGATTCCCCTGTCTTATCACCCGGTAGGCATACATATTCTCTTCCGTCTGCTCCAGCAGGGCATCGTCCGCCTCAAAACCGTCGCTGGCATAGAGCACCTGTTTTCCTTCATCGGAAAGCCGCAGCAGGCGCCCGCTGCCCTGCCCGCCCGTCTCCAGATTGGATGCGATCTGTTCCACGGATCCGTCCTGCAGCAGATCGTACTTAAGCGGCACATTAAGCGCCGCGGTCTGAAAGGCGAACCGCAGTATGCTGTTCTCGTCCAGCGCCTGATCGACCTCACGTGCAAGAGAGGTCCGGAACACATAGTTCACAAAATAGAACCCGCTCAAGCCCAGCGTAATTGCTATGATGATCGTCGTCCAAAGCAATAATTTCTGCGAAAATTTCATAGTTTCCTCTGCGCGGATATTGCCGGCTGTGCCTGCAATATCCCTGAATGCGTAAAACTTACCCTTCGTCCTATAACTCCAGCCGGTAGCCCACCTTGTACACCGCCACCAGATTCTTCTCCCAGCCCAGCTTCTTTCGAAGTCTCTGCACGTGGAGATCCAGTGTCCTGCTGTTGGCAAAATACTCGTCATCCCAGACCCGCTCATACAGATTTTCCCGAAAAAGCGCAATATTCCGGTTCTCCACAAAAAGCAGCATCAGATCAAACTCCTTGCTGGTCAGCGGCACCGGACTGCCGTCTTTTGTCACCCGTCTTGCTTCCACATCGATCGCCACATCTCCAAGCGCGATCACCTTATCCGTCTTATTGTATCTGCGCAGAACCGCTTCCACTCTGGCCGACAGCTCCGCCACGTCAAAAGGCTTGATCAGATAATCGTCGGCCCCCAGTTTCAGTCCCTTGACCCGGTCCTTCACTTCATGCTTCGCCGAGATAAAGATCACCGGCACCTTAAAGGGCCTGATATATTCCATCACATCATATCCGTCCGCGCCCGGCAGCATGATATCCAAAAGCACCAGGTCAAAGGTATTCTTCTCCACCGCGTCAATGGCGGCCAGACCGTCCTGCACTGCCACGCAGGAATATCCTGCCGCCGACAGATTCATCTCGATCAGGTCGCAGATCGGCTTTTCATCATCCACTATCAGTATCTTGATCATATCTGCACCCCCGTTCTTGTCTCGATGAAAATGATCATTCGGGACTCCATCCCCAATAGGCCCTCGCCTTGTCTACAAGCCCTGCCACCGTGTCCTCCTCACTGCAGCGGATCTTCTTCTTCACTTCCGTATCCGTCTCAAAACCGCTGGTCCGCTGGTAATAGATCTGATAGTCGCTCTCGACGACCACCTCGTCCACACTGCCTTCATAGCTGTAACGGGCAAATACAAGCAGATCCTTCATGCCATCTCCGTCAATGTCCCTGCAGGTGATTCCCTTAAACGCATACAGATTGTCGTAATCGCCCATCGGCTGGAAACTCCAGACAATATTCCCCTGCTCGTCCACCAGATAGATCATAAAGATCGAAAATTCCGCCATCGTATAGCTTCCCGGCATGACCTCCAGATAGCCCAGCTTCTCGAACTGCCTGAAATAATCCTGCTCTTCCGTGATAACAAACCCGTTCTTAAGCAGTTCCTCCCTGGTCGATGCTGTATAAAGGAATTCGGCCGAATACCCGTCCCTGACACAGGCGATGATGCTCTCGGCGCTCTTGTTCATCCCGAAGCGGTTGATCTTGTCCGAGATCCGGTAATCCCGGTAGAAGCCCGCCTCATCCTGAAACAGCACGTCTCCCACCTTATATTCCCTGCCGGCAAACTCCCCCGTCCTGTTGCGGCAGGAAACGATCAGCACGATATCCAGCCGCCCGTCCCGGTTCAGATCCTGAAAAGAGACGGCTCCGATCTCCTCCACCGGCTGTTTAAGCGTGCCCACGTTCCAGCTGTTGGCCGCCAGCTGATCCGTCCGGTACACCACGGTGCCGTCTTCCTTCGTAAAAAAAAGTGCCAGCCTCTGATACCGCTCTTCCATGGCTGGCACCAGCATGATTTCCCCGTAGCAGTCCGTCTCCAGCGGAAAGATCTGATCCTCGATCACCCGAAACCCGCTGTCCGCAATCTGGGCCCGCCGCGTGATCCCGTTCAGCCGCCCCTGGTACTCCTCATACGCCGCCCGCACCTGCCGGTCCGCCTCCGCTGCCGCCTCCGCGGTTTCTTCTTTCGCCGCCGCAGACATGCGCAAACCGGCACACAGTGCCGCAACGGCAGTCAGCATCCCTATGTATTTGCGCCATGTACTCCTCTTTCGCAATGCCTGCACCTGCTTTTTCCTCTGTCAATTACCGGCTGTTGCCGTCTGTCGTCCTCTACACGTTGATCTGAGCCGTCACGCCCAGCAGTTCTTTATTCTCCTCCAGGATCGGCCGCACCACCTCTTCCAGGAACTTCTCGACCTGCAGCGGCGCCCGTCCTACATACTTTGACGGATCCATCGTCTGCTGCAGTTCTTCTTTGGTCAGATGGAAGGCCGGATCCGCCGCGATCAGCTCCAGCAGGTCATTCTCTCTGCCGTCACGCTTCACATGGGCGCCCGCCTCCATGGACAGCTCCCTGATCTTCTCGTGCAGCTCCTGCCTGTTGCCGCCCAGCTTCACCGCATCCATCATAATATTCTCCGTCGCCATAAAAGGCAGCTCGCTCATAAGCCGCTTCGTGATCACCTTGTCATATACCACCAGGCCGTCCACCACATTCAGGCACAGATCCAGTATACCGTCCACCGCCAGAAAGGCTTCCGGGATCGACAGTCTCTTGTTGGCGGAATCATCCAGCGTCCGCTCAAACCACTGGGTCGCAGAGGTGATGGCCGGATTCAGCGCATCCACCATCACATAACGGGCAAGGGACGCGATCCGCTCGCTCCTCATCGGGTTCCGCTTGTACGCCATGGCCGACGAACCGATCTGATTCTTCTCGAAAGGCTCCTCCACCTCTTTTAAGTGCTGCAGCAGCCGGATATCATTGGACATCTTGTGGGCCGATGCCGCGATCCCCGCCAGCACATTGCAGACCCTCGTGTCCACCTTCCGGGAGTAGGTCTGCCCCGACACCGGACAGCACTCCTTAAACCCCATCTTCTCTGCGATCATCGGGTCGATCCTGTCGATGGTCTCCTGATCCCCGTTAAACAGCTCGAGGAAAGAAGCCTGCGTGCCGGTGGTGCCTTTGGATCCGAGCAGTTTCATCGTTGAGAGCACATAGTCAAGATCCTCCAGATCAAGGCAGAATTCCTGCGCCCAGAGTGTCGCCCGCTTGCCCACCGTCGTAGGCTGGGCCGGCTGGAAATGTGTGAAGGCAAGGGTCGGAAGCTCTTTGTACTTCTGTGCAAACCCGGCAAGCCCGGCGATCACATTCACCAGCTTCTTCTTCACCAGACGGAGCGCCTCCGTCATCACAATGATATCCGTGTTGTCGCCCACATAGCAGGATGTGGCGCCCAGATGAATGATCCCTGCCGCCTTCGGACACTGCAGGCCGTAAGCATAGACATGACTCATCACATCATGCCGCACTTCCTTCTCCCGCTCCCTGGCCACCTCATAGTTGATATCCTCCGCATGGGCCTTCAGCTCGTCGATCTGTTCCTGTGTGATGACCGGCTGACCGTTCTGGCTCAGTCCCAGCTCCATTTCCGTCTCCGCCAGCGCGATCCAAAGTTTACGCCACGTACAAAATTTCATATCCGGTGAAAAGATATACTGCATTTCCTTACTCGCATACCGTTCCGACAACGGGCTCACATATCTGTCTGTGCTCATGTTATATTCTCCTCCATCTTCCCCGACGGCTTACTGCCGCCTGTATTCACTGCTGCCTGCGTTCACTGCCGTCCATACTCACTGCTGCCTGCGTTCATCGCCATCCGTACTCACTGCCGCCTGTACTCATTACCGTCTGTATCCCGCCGGCGCCTTCGCCCCGGCCTGTGCCGTGCCTGTCTTACCTCTCCTCATTCTGGTACTTCTTTTCATACTCCTCTACATATTTCATGACCTCTTTCGCATACTGCGGATATTTTTCCACCAGCGCTTTGATCTCCTGCTGGGAGCCGCCTGCCACCACTTCCTTGTTGTAATCCATCCTGCGGCGCAGGGACTGTCTTCTGACGATCAGATTATGCCGGATCTCCACCATCTCTTTCCGGTCCAGGATCGCTTCCGTCTGATGCAGCCATATGGCCGGATCCTTGATCTGGTAGCATTTCAGCATCTGCAGCAGTTCCCGTTCGTTCTGATCCAGGTCTCTTTCCGCCTTCCGCATATTCTCCCGTTCTTTGCGTTCCGCCTTGTAGTTCTCCCACATGTCGATCAGCTCCTGGGCGCTGCTTACCCCGTACTTAAGCTGCAGATATTCCAGCAGGTTGGTATTGTTGACATAGCGGATCTTCACTTTATTCTGCAGAAGAATGATCTTGTTGATGCCATTCTCCACCCGGCGAAGCTCCTGTCTGGCATCCAGATGCTTGATGTAGATGACCGTGATCGCCGTCGCCGCCGCACCGGCCGTCAGCAGATATCCGGCCCTCGTATCCATATCCAGGAAAAACTGCAGAAGCAGAAGCAGCACCACGCAGAGCCCCAGCGCCGCCACACAGATGATCGCCATCCCTCTTGTATCGGCAATCAGGTTCATCACTTCGCTTTTACGGTACAGGTAGGCATGCTTCTCACCGTCCAAACGGCCCAGATCCTGCTTGATCCGCCCCTGATACTCTTCCGCCTCGCTGAGCTTCTCATAGCCTTCCTCCACCTCGTCCGCGATCCGCTCCATATGATAATACTGCTCATCGGTGATCTTACGCGCCCGCTCCATGAAGTCCGCCTTGCTGTCCTGCAGCTCGGCCACCCGCATGGCGCATTCCTTCAACTGGCTGCTCTCTTCCTCCGGAAGCGCCTCGATCTCCTCCATATCCTTTAAGTAAGACGTGACCATATCATACTCATAAGAAAGATTCTCCAGCTCCTTCGTGGCGTCCGCCATCCGCTCCAGACAGTCTTTGACATAATCGGTTCTCTGCGTTTTGTCATCATAGTTTACTTCACTGATATCTTCCGCGTCACTCCATGTGTCGTCATATTCCTCTTCCCATTCTTTTTTCCGAAACCTGTCTCTTAACTTTTTGATCAATCCCATCGTCTTTTCCGCCTGTCTGTTTTTTTAACCGGCCGTCACGCGTTACAGCAAACGCACGGCCACCTACGATACATACTCTCTGTATCTGCCTTTCAACTCTGCCGTCAGCCGCTCGATCTCCTGATAATAGGGCGTCTCGTTTCCGATCAGGCTGCTGCCTTCCTCCCGGAACACCTGCAGGGTAAACAGCATACGGTTCTCGTCCGTCGCCTCAAACTGCCCCTCTGCCTGCTCGATCCGCCGCTCCACCTGCAACGACGCATTGTGGTACTCCGGATGATCCGCTATAAAGGCCACATACTCCTTGTCTTTAGAGTACATGCGCACGGAAGTCAAATACAGGGCCAGACTCTCCTTCGCCCCGTCCAGCTCGAAGGCCTCCCGGAATCGCTCGGACGCCTGCCGGAACATAAAGAGCTTCGCATAGGCCACGCCCATATTGTGGTGTACCTGCGCCGTCAAAACCCGGTCCGTCTCCCCAAGCTGGGTAAGAAGCGCATAATACTGCTTCAACGCTCCGTAATATCTTCCGTTCTGCAGCATATAATCCGCTTTGGCCTTTCTGCGCTCACAGGGGCCGAGTCCCTCGTTGCCCCGGATGATCTCCTCCGTCCGCAGCACCACGTCTGCCGGATAGAGTCCCACATACTCTAATATGATACCCGCAAAAGCCGCCGTGGAACCATTCTGATTCAAAAGAGAATACAGGGCGTGGGCCAGCTGGTTTAACCCGCACTCTTCATCCAGCCACTGTACCAGCTCTCTCAGCATGATCTCCTGATCGAGCATCTCCGCCTTCTCCACCAGCAGATAGCATAGTTCCTCCACAGAATACAGATTGATATAAAATTTTTCTACAAAATAAGGTTTCCCGGCATATCTGCCGGTCCCTAATATGATCTGACTCATTGCCCCCACCCTGTTTTATCTGTCGTTTTCTCACTGCCGGCGCCCGGCCCGCCGTTTATCCTATCTGAAAAGACTCCTCCCAGACCCTGCCGCCGGGTGCAAAAAACTCGCCGAATCCCAGATCCGTTACTTTGACCAGCACCTTATCAGGCGCCGCCAGCTTCATCTCCATATGATAGCGTGTAAAAGGCGCTCCGTCCGTGCCGCCGTCCGTCAGCGGAATCACCTTCGTCTCCGCGTTTCTGCCGTTAAGCGGCGTGACCACGAACTGCAGCTGTTTCTCTTTTGTCAGTAGAAAGTCGCATTCCTTATACTGTTCATACCAGTTACCGCCCGCGTCCAGAAGCGCATAGTAGGACTCTTTGCCCTGCCGCATCACATGCATGCCGATGTTGGCCTTCAACATGTCTTTCCCGAGGAAAACATGGCTTTTACCCTCCTCGCTCGGCTCCAGCTTCTCCAGCAGGCCATAACAGGCGCCCCTGCTGAACAGGTTATTCCCCTGAAAAACTCTCCTGTTATGGCAGAGAAATTTCAAAGATCTCTCCTGCCAGCCGGCACGGAAACCGTCCCCCAGCAGGTAGACCGAAGACACCATCCTGCCCTCACACATGGACTGCAGGATTCCCAGAAATCTTTCGTCCGCCAGCTGATACGCGTCCTGACGCAGCGTTTCCTCCTCATCCTCTCCCGGAATGACAAGCGTCTCATACATCTGTTCCTCGATCAGCACCACCACCGGCGTGGTCCGCTTGTTGCATTCCATCCGGTAGATCTTCAGCCGCAGCCCGTCATGTTCACAGGCGATCACCTGATGATACCAGAGCTCCGCCGGCTGGTGCAGGACAAAGGCGTAGAAACTCTCCGTATGGCTCTGGAAATAGATATGGGAGGTTCTAAGTCCCATGTTCGCCGACACCTGGGACAGGATCTCCACCATCCTGTCATCCGGCTCCTCCACCGTAAACATGATCGCATCAACCTTCTCTACCGGTGCGATAAAATTCATCAGCGCCATGCTGCGCCGGACAAAGAGCGTCAGCAGCGCCACCGGATCGTAGGACTCCCCGTCCAGCTCGATATCCTCACCCTTCCCTGCCAGTGCCAGAAGATCCTCCACCGGCACCATGTCCTCCTCCCCGGCATTCTTTACGGCTTCTTTTCCGTAAAACCACTGGTTGACACCTTTTCGCTTACACAGCATAGTCGGGATATTATACTGCTTCGTTCCCACAACGGTAGCCACCGTATCCACGTCTTCCTGCCCGTAGATACAATAGCTGATCTGCGAATACTGCTCTCCCAGGTCATACCCCACCAGCACGCTTCCCTTATGCAGTTTTTTCCCTTCTTTTCGATCCAGGAACATCTCCTGCCCTCTCCTCTTTTTATATATTTACATGGAATAATATTTGAAATTTTATATTTATCCCAGCGTCGCCACCGTTCCATATCGTTATGCCGGCAGAAACTAACGCAGCTTAAACAGGCTGTCCACCACAAACTCCTGTCTGTAATACTGCAACAGCAGATCGTTCACCGTGTCATAATCATGCAGCGTCTTCCCGATCATGATATCATTGAGCACAGTGAACCGGCTCTCGAAATCATCCTGTTCCAGATCGCTGGCGCTGATGCTGTTGCTTCTCGTAGGCTGGGAACCTTTCTCCGATTCCTCCGTGATATAGTACTGCAGCCTTTCTCCGAAAAAGACCACAAATTCCTTGATACAGATCCCGGCAAACATGTCCCGCATCTCTTCCGTACTGTATTCCTTCTCCGGACTTCCCTCATCCTGTATCATGTAGTGGATGACGGCCCGACAGCCCGGTTTTGCCCGGTACTCAATGATCGTCTTGTCCTGGTATTCATCCATCTGCGGGATATAACCCTGATAATCCTTATACAGCGGCAGGACGATCCGCTCTGCCAGAAGATCCCGCAGAAAAGCACAACAGGTCTGCCTGATCCGGTCATCCTGCTCATGCCTGTTCTCCGCATAATACTGCAGGAAAGCCATTTTGCACACCCGGTGCATAAACGCATCCTTCTGATACAGCTGCATGATTCCTCGGAAGATAAAGGAATCCATGATCTGCTCTTTGACCACATAGTCATAGCAGCACTGGGAAAGAAAAGCCATCCGCAGCTGTTCATTGCCCATTTCCCTGCTGTAGGCCCGGAAGATCTCGATCTTGTCTCCCACATGCGCTCCCGTGTAGAGCATCTGCACAAGCATCCTCTCGCACAGCGCGTAGGTGTTCACGCCGAAGGCATCCGCCGTTTTCCATATATCGCGCATATCCTTGATGCTGCCGAAAAAGTGCCGCACCAGATAAGCAAGCACGTTCTCGTCGTACTTCCCCTTCTGCACCACATGGCAGAGGACACCTGTCATGACGGGATCCTCCTCCATCTGCTCCTCGTCCAGCAGACGGCTGCACAGCTTCAAAAGCACCTTGGCATCCATGCCATAGGGACCGCAGCGCTGTACCCACTGCCACGCCTCCTCGTACATGCCCCGGATGACCATACAGCGCACGACCTCCCTGCGCTCCCTGCGTTCCACGTCCTCCGGCCCAAGGGTCAGCAGATACTTATCCAGCTCCCGCATCCTGTCCCTGGCATAGTAAAAGCGCACCAGCATCATGCGCAGTTCCCGCTTCACCGACTCCGTGATCCGGTCCGAATCCGCCAGCAACAAAAACAGATCTACGTTGTCGTCCTGAACCGTAAATGCCTTCTCATATTCAAAACATGTATACACCGCATACCACAGGTCGTTTCGCACAAAAGGTGAAATCATGAGCGCCAGACGCTCCGGACCGCACAGCGTCTCCTCACTGTGTGCCACACTCACCGTATATCTGTTGCCCTCCCTGTCGCCCAGAAGAATTTTACACTCGGAATCATAGACCGGCACCAGTGCCCTGCCCTCCGTCACCGGATAGATATTGTCCCCCACACCGTAAGGATATACCGCATAGGCCTCCACGATCCTGTCGCAGTCCACCTTCACTTCCTTCATGAAAAGAAGGGACACCAGCTGCGCAGCGCTCTCTTCATCGATCATCGGAAGACTGATCACATTGCGGTACAGATAGGCGAGATCCCTGTTGATCCGTCCATACGACAGCTGCTGTGCCACAAACCGTTCAATGGCGGCGGTGTAGTTTACATAAATCTCCGTCATCTCCGCTCTGTGCATATGCACATATGCGTACAGATACGCCGTGATCTCATAATGCAGATTGCTCTGGTAGGCGAAGTACATGAGTACGATCTTCGGCAGCGGCTCTCTGTGGTCAAGCGGAGCCGACATCATATAATATTCATACAGGCGTGTAATGCGCAGATTCTGCTCCACACCCGCCTGATACCACTCGAAATATGCCGCCCCGGTGCAGTTTCCCTTGATCAGGAGCGTGCAGATCGCGTGCAGGACATCATTCCGGGGGCGCATCGCATAGCAGCCTTTCAGAATGCGCAGAATACTTTCCGAATATGTCTTCTCTTTCTGTGCCAGGTAGACGGTCTGAAGAATGATCTCCTCCTTCATCAGGTCATTTCTCACGGCAAAGAAAAGCACCTGCTGTTCAAACAGATCCAGCTTCATGAGCATCGCCGGATTCATGCAAAGCAGCTGCCACGCTTCAATATAGATGACCGGCGAAGTGCAGCGGTAACGGGACAGCTCCTCCAAAAGCTCCCATTTCCGCACCGGATTCTTAAGATATTCCTCAGAAAGATACATCAAAAGCCAGGCGATCCGCCAGTTGCCCCGGTTGCGCACATAGATATCCGCCACCGTCTCAGCCACCTCATCCACATAGCTGTCTTCCCGGCTGTACAGGGTCGTCAGATACAGGTAATAGCACCACAGCTCCGGGCTTTCTTCCCTGCGGGCAAGCACCTGCTCCTCCTGCTTCTCGATCATCCATCTGGCCTCATTGCAGCGCTCTTCTGTGAGCAGCATCTGGGCCTGAAAAAGTTTCAGCGCAATATCCCTGTCGTCCATCTCCATCAGACCATCCAACAGCCTGCCGGTCTCCGTCATCCACGTTCTTGTGCTGATCCTCTTGAGGCGGAAGTTCTGATAGTGTTCCATCAGCTCCACCGTGAGCCGCTTCTTCTCCCGCTCACGCTCCAGTGCCCGTCTCCCGGCCCCGTGCCGGACTACCGTGACCGGTATCCTGATCCTGCCGTTGTCCGGCACAAGTATGACGGCGCCGTAGTTGTTTCCGCCGTGCAGCTTCTCGTGATCCACATAATAATAAAGCCTGTATATATTGCCGAGAAAAGAAGAATCCGTCACGTCATCTTCCTCCACCCGCAGAAAACCGCCCTCCGTCTCCACCCGAAAATGTGTGTATCCCCACCCGTTGCGGTTCACCACAAGCGTATAGCGCATCGTCTCGAAGGCATCTTCTATCCGGATCTCCGACTCCTCCGGCAGATATTCCACCGGTCGCTTCTTGTTGATCTCCAGCAGAAATTCCTCTACGTTATGCTCATTGTCCCGCACTGCGGAAAGTCCCAGATATGCGGCATAATGCTGCTTGTCGTTTCCTTTGAAAATGCGGGCAAACTCCTCGGAATAAAACAGCCTGACAGCCTCCTCCCAGCTGCTCCTGGCCAGATTGGTAAAATGAAACAGGTTCTTGATATCGCCCAGACTGGAAACGATCGTCTCCGCAGCGATCGACACCGAAAAAGGAATATAATACTCTCCCTGATTAGAGATGATATTGAAAGCCCCCTTCACTTCCTCCCCGGCTTCCATCCCACGGGCATCGAACCGGTACAGGATCTCGTCCTGCGTACCGCCAAACCGGCGCGTGACGCATTCCATACGCAGATCGGAGGACACCGCGTACCCCTCTGTCACCTGCCCGTCCGGGCCATATACGGTAAAGCTGTCCTCCGTCACCGTATCAGTCTGCACCTCCAGCACAATCCGCTGACAGGAGAATTCCAATGTGCCGTTTTCATGATTAAATTTGCCGTTTAAGATCTCATCTACTGCCTGTCGCACGCTTCCGGTCTGCCTTTCTGATGTCCTTTACATATAGTAAACGACATAACAAATTTCTGTTTCCGGCTCTTGCAGGAGCCATATACGGAAGCACCTGCAGGGACAAAAACGAAATCTTTAATGTCGCTAACTAGAGTTGTTAAAATTATACCATCGCTGTGGCTGTATGTGCAACATAAAATCTGGCAGGCACAGTGCAGGTGAAAATATTTCAAGCATAGTTTACCGGGGACCTGAATACACTTTTCCCGAACCGCTGCATAACATATTAAGAAGTGAACACTGGAGCTATTTTTTATGGAAAAGCCTGTTTTAAAAAGCGCGCAGAATGAGAATATCGAACAGGGGCGGCTGCAGATCAATGTCACCGCCAACGTGGGGCTGATCCCGATCCCGGATGCCAGCATCACCATTTCCTACACCGGCGAACCGGACAGTACACTGGAAACGCTGACCACCAATTCTTCTGGACAGACGGAAACCGTATCGCTTAACGCACCCCCGCTGGAGTACAGCCTGACACCAAATTCCCCGATGCCTTATTCAGAATATACCCTGAACGTAACCGCGCCCGGTTACGAGCCGGTCACCATATCCGGTGTGGAAGTCCTGCCCGATGTCACAGCCATGCAGAATATTGCAATGGTTCCCACCGAAATGACACAGGATGACCTGGAGACGATCGTCATTCCGGATCATACGCTCTACGGCGATTATCCGCCCAAGATCCCGGAGGACGAGATCAAGCCCATGGATGAATCCGGCGAGATCGTCCTGAGCCGTGTCGTGATCCCGGAATACATCATCGTCCACGACGGTGTCCCCTCCGATCCCACTGCGGCCAACTACTACGTGCGTTACCGGGATTATATCAAAAATGTGGTCTCCTCGGAAATCTACGCCACCTGGCCCGAGAGTGCCATCTACGCCAATACGCTGGCCATCATGTCCTTTACGCTAAACCGCGTATATACTGAATGGTATAGAAACAAAGGATACAACTTTACCATCACTTCCTCCACCGCCTATGACCAGAAATGGATCCGCAGCCGGAACATCTATACCAACGTTGACCGACTGGTAGACTCCATCTTCGCCAACTATCTGTCCCGCCCCGGCGTGCGCCAGCCCATCTTTACCTCCTACTGCGACGGCAGGAACGTGACCTGTAACGGCTTAAGCCAGTGGGGATCCAAATACCTCGGGGACGAAGGCTATTCGCCTATCGAGATCATCCGCTATTACTACGGCAGCGATATGTATATCAACACGGCTGTGGCCGTATCCGGTGTGCCTTCCTCCTGGCCCGGCTATAACCTCAGTGTCGGCGCCTCCGGCGAAAAGGTGCAGCAGATCCAGCAGCAGCTCAACCGGATCGCACAAAATTATCCGGCTATCCCCAAAATCACGGCAGACGGCATCTTCGGTTCCCGTACCGCCGATGCCGTGCGCGTGTTCCAGCGCGTATTCAACCTTCCGCAGTCCGGTATCGTGGATTATCCGACCTGGTATAAGATCTCCGAAGTCTACGTGGGCGTAAGCCGGATCGCAGAGCCGGGTTAAAACCGCACAGTAACAGAAACGATCCCGGCATAAGGCAGTCTCATATCTTATGCCGGGATATCCTTCCGGTGCAGCCTGTTCTTCCCTGCACACCATTTATCTTCCCGTCGCTGCGGCAAATTCTTTCTTCGTACATCCGGTCAGCTCACGGATCAGGGCTTCCTCCATACCCCTTTTGTGCATTTTCCTGACGATTGAAAACCGCTCTTTCTTCTTTCCGGCTTTCTCACCTTCACGCTTCCCCTCACGTCTCCCGTTCAGTCTCTCTTCTTTCATCAACTCATCAAACGCTTGACACATGGAAATGCCCTCCTTATTCATCCTGCAAAACAGTTTCTTTACATGCAGATGTGCGGCGATTGCCTGTTCTGCCGCCGGTTCCAGATTCCTGAAATCTTCTGACTCCAGAAGACCTTTGAGTCTCTTCCTGTCCCGTCTGCTCTGCATGGCCTGAAGCAGGAAATCATAAACATGCAGTCTTGCCTTCAACTGTTCCGCGTCTGCCTTTGCTATACGAAACAGCTGCGAAAGGCTGCGCTTTCCTTCCCATACGTCTCTTTCCGGCTATACCGGGCGCCTGTTGTCTGCCGCCTGTCAGCCAATACTTTTATCTCTGTGAAATATGGCTGAAATCGCCGGAATCGGACAAATCCGATCTTTCATTCCGATTGGAAATGAGAATTTCACTTTCAAACAATGTGTTCTACGGCTTTTATTATACTTGTGAGTAAAAAGTTTGTGTCGTTTAAGAAGCCCATGAACCCCAGTAAGTTCCAGACTCATCCTGCTGTTCTTGAATTATTTGCGTTATGCGCAATTCCGGCTGTCTCCCTAAAAGG
>Ga0224483_100271_pt1 | contig 15342 bp, 9 predicted proteins | sample hydfratestSal1_FD_181453 | JGI IMG/M metagenome (GOLD analysis project Ga0224483, IMG submission 181453) | Metatranscriptome of mouse feces microbial communities from Columbus University, Ohio, United States - Sal1 (Metagenome Metatranscriptome) ... | reverse complement strand
TGCTGCTTCGCAGCCCGCTCACGCGCGGAGAATGCGTAAAACGCATTCTTTTCAGGTTTATTTACGCGAGGAGGAATCTTATGTTATATAGAACAAATCCTAAGAATCAGAAACAATTATCAATTTTAGGTTATGGTTGTCTGCGTTACAGTAAGAAAGGTACAGGCATTGATCAGGCGAAAGCAGAAGAAGAAATGCGGATTGCCATTGAGCATGGTGTAAATTATTTTGACACGGCATATACTTATGGCGGCAGTGAGGTCTGTCTGGGAAAATTTCTGGCGAAGGGGTATCGGGATAAGGTGAATATTGCCACAAAACTTCCCCATTACTTTGTCAAAGAAAGAGGCGATATGGAACGGTATTTTACAGAACAGCTTGAACGGCTGCAGACAGACCATATCGAATATTATCTGATGCACATGCTCAATGATACGGATGCATGGGAACGCTTGAAAAATCTGGGGATAAAAGAATGGATTGCAGAAAAGAAGAAACAGGGACAAATTGAAAATATTGGTTTTTCTTTTCATGGGAGCACAGAGAATTTCCTGAAAATTCTGGAAGTTTATGACTGGGACTTCTGCCAGATTCAATATAATTATTTAGATGAACATTCTCAGGCAGGAAGGCGTGGCCTAAAGCGCGCCCATGAAAAAGGAATGCCTGTAATCATCATGGAACCTCTGCGGGGCGGACGTCTGGTACAGGGGCTGCCTAAAACAGCAGTGAAGCTGCTGGAGAAAGAAGAGCCGAAGCGGAGTCCGGCCGAGTGGGGGCTGCGCTGGCTGTGGGATCAGCCGGAGGTGACAGTTGTCCTCTCAGGAATGAATGATGCTGCACAGGTAGAGGAAAATGTAAGGATTGCGCATGAGGCAGAAGCAGGATGCATGAGTGACCATGACAGACAAGTGATTGAACAGCTGAAAACAGAAATTAATCGTTATATGAAAGTTCCATGTACAGGCTGCAGTTATTGTATGCCATGTCCTGCGGGTGTGGATATTCCTGGATGCTTTGCCGCATATAATATCAGATACACAGACAGCTGGTATCAGGGAATGAAAACATATGTGATGTGCACCACACTTAAGACTAATCCCACGAATGCTTCTAAGTGCCTGAAATGCGGAAAATGTGAGCAGCACTGTCCACAGAATATTTCCATACGCAAGGAACTTGAACAGGTGAAAAAGCATATGGAAAATCCGGTGTATCATATTGCAAAGCTAGTATCAAAACGAATTGGCAGATGCTAAGAATATGTAAAAATCTGTGGTTAGTTGAAAAAAATAAAGGAAATCGGAAGTTTATGCGGAATATATATATCAGACGGAAAGAAAGATAATAAATGCACATATACAGACAGTTGGGAACATCAGGAAGATTCCCCTGATTCCCGGATTGACAGAGGTGAGATAAAATGCTTATCAGAGAGAATATGGAGCTGCTGGAGCGTAACTATTTGAGCCCTTTTGCGACATTGAGCCAAAATTCCAGAGGGCGTGACAGAGAAGAGGTACAGTGTGACATCCGTCCGGTGTTTCAAAGAGACAGGGACAGAATACTGCACTGCAAGGCATTTCGACGGTTAAAGCATAAGACACAGGTATTTTTGACACCCAAAGGCGATCATTACCGTACACGCCTGACACATACGCTGGAAGTTTCCCAAAATGCCCGTACGATAGCCAAAGCTCTGCGTCTTAATGAAGATCTGGTGGAAGCGATCGCCCTGGGCCATGATTTGGGGCATACGCCGTTTGGACATGCAGGAGAACATATGCTGAACGAGATCTGTGATGAGGGATTTAAGCACAATGAGCAAAGTGTGCGCATTGTGGAGAAGCTGGAAAAAGATGGGCAGGGATTAAACCTGACCTGGGAAGTGCGGGACGGAATATTAAATCACCAGACCAGTTTGATGCCGTCTACTTTGGAAGGAAAGATTGTGCGTCTCTCTGATAAGATTGCATATATTAATCATGATATTGATGACGCCATTCGTGCAAGAGTGCTGTCAGAAAAAGATATTCCGATAGAATACCGGGAAATATTGGGAACTACCACCAGGAAGCGCCTGGACACCCTGATTCACAACATTGTTACAAACAGCCTTAATAAAAATGATATCTGCATGTCCAGGGAAGTGCAGGAGGCAATGCAGGGACTGCGGAAATTTATGTTTCAGAATGTATACAGGAACCCGCGGGCAAAAGGAGAAGAAGAGCGGGCAAAGGCGCTTCTGAGCCGGCTGTTCCAGTATTATGTGGAGCATATCGACCTGCTGCCTGCGTGGTATCTTAAGATGATGGAGCAGGGAGAAAAGAAAGAACGTATCGTCTGTGATTATATTGCAGGCATGACGGATCAGTACGCAATTGCAAAATTTGAAGAATATTTCATGCCTAAGGCGTGGCAGGTAAGTTGAAAGGAGATTAGATGCCATATTATTCTGATGATCTGATAGAGGAAGTGCGTTCTGCAAACGATATTGTGGATGTGGTTTCTGATTATGTGCGCCTGCAGAAAAAGGGTAATACATATTTGGGACTGTGCCCCTTTCACAACGAGAAGACACCTTCGTTTTCCGTATCCCGGAATAAGCAGATTTATCATTGTTTTGGCTGCGGTGCCGGGGGAAATGTGATTACTTTTCTGATGCAGTATGATAATGACACGTTTCAGGAGGCATTGGAGACACTGGCACAGCGGGCAGGAATTGAACTTCCCAAACAGGAGGTTTCTGCAAGGGCTAAACAGGAAGCAGACAAACGTGCACAAATCCTGGAGATTAACAAAGCTTCTGCAAAATATTTTTACGTCCAGCTTCGAAGGGAACAGGGAAAGAAAGGAATGGACTATTTTGTGAAGCGGGGCTTAACCCAGGATATATTGAAAAAATTTGGACTTGGATATTCCAACAAATACAGTGATGATCTGTATCAGTATCTTCGAAAGCAGGGATATGAGGACAATTTGCTCAAAGATTCAGGTGTGGTTGCCTTTGATGAAAAGAGAGGCGGATATGATAAGTTCTGGAATCGTGTAATGTTTCCCATTATGGATGTTAATAACCGTGTGATCGGTTTCGGCGGCAGGGTTATGGGAGACGGAGAGCCTAAATATCTCAATTCTCCAGAAACTATGGTCTTTGATAAGAGCCGGAGTCTGTATGGGCTGAATCTGGCAAAAAGCTCAAGAAAAACTTATATTCTGCTCTGTGAAGGCTATATGGATGTGATTGCGCTGCATCAGGCAGGATTTGACAATGCAGTGGCGTCTCTGGGAACAGCTTTTACGCCAGGGCATGCCAATCTGCTGAAACGTTATACAAAGGAGGTTTACTGTACTTTTGACAGCGATGGAGCAGGAATCAAGGCAGCTCTGCGAGCAATTCCGATCCTGAAGGAAGCAGGGATTACAGCAAAAATTGTAAAAATGGCACCTTATAAAGATCCGGATGAGTTTATTAAGGCTGAAGGAGCGGAGGCTTATGAGAAAAGGATTGCCCAGGCACAGAACAGTTTTATGTTTGAAATAGAAGTCTTAGAGAAAGATTATGACCTGAAAGATCCTGAAAGCAAAACGGCGTTTCATAATGCCGTTGCACGGAAGATATTGGAATTTGAGGAAGAACTTGAACGGGAAAATTATATAGAAGCCGTAGCAGAGAGATACCATATAGGATTTGAGAACCTTCGTAAACTGGTGATGCATCAGGGGACACGGATTGGAATAGCCAGAGAGGCGAGGACGCTTAAATCTGGAATTCAGGAGAAGAGAAAGAAAGAAGATGGTATAAAACAGTCGCAGAAACTGATGCTGACCTGGCTGATTGAGGAACCGTCATTATTTGAACAGATAGAATCATATCTGGGACCGGAAGATTTTACGGATGGGCTGTATCGTCAGGCGGCAGAAATGTTATTTTCCCAGTATCGGGCAGGAAAGCTGAATCCGGCTGGAATTATCAGCATGTTTGCTGATGAAGAGCAGCAGCGGGAAATTGCAGGGTTGTTTCATGCCAGGCTGAAAGAAATTACCACGCCGGCAGAAAAGGAAAAGGCATTGCGGGAAACTATGATACGGCTGAAGGAAAACAGCATCAGTTATCGTTCCAGGCATCTTGAACCCACGGATCTGGAAGGACTGCAGAAGCTGGTTGCGGATAAGAAAAATATGCAGAAGTTTTACCGGATGGAGTGGGGGCGCTGAAATCCGTATAAAGATACCAGTTTAGGATAAAATATAAACAACGAATGGAAGGAAGAAACGAAATGGAAGAAAAAAATGTGAAATTTATCGAAAAGCTGCAGGAATTGTTAGCCATGGCAAAAAAGAAAAAAAATGTCCTGGAATATCGGGAGATCAGTGATTTCTTTCATGACATGGAACTGGACGCAGAACAGTTTGAGAAGATTTTGGATTTTCTGGAATCCAATAATATTGATGTGCTGCGAATTTCTGATGATGATGACGATGATATTCTCATTGATGATGACGACGATGTGGAAGTTGAGAATATTGATCTTTCCGTTCCAGACGGAGTTTCCATTGAAGATCCAGTTCGTATGTATTTAAAGGAGATTGGTAAAGTGCCTTTGCTGACCGCAGAAGAGGAAATTGAGCTGGCAAAGCGTATGGAGCTGGGAGACCAGGAGTCCAAGAAACGCTTGGCAGAAGCAAATCTGCGTCTGGTGGTCTCTATTGCGAAAAGGTATGTGGGGCGCGGCATGCTGTTTCTTGATTTGATTCAGGAGGGAAATCTGGGTCTGATTAAGGCGGTGGAAAAATTTGATTACCGCAAGGGTTATAAATTCTCTACTTATGCTACATGGTGGATTCGCCAGGCCATTACCAGAGCTATTGCAGATCAGGCAAGAACTATCCGTATTCCGGTGCACATGGTAGAGACGATTAACAAGCTGATTCGGGTGTCCAGACAGTTACTGCAGGAGCTGGGCAGAGAACCTTCACCAGAAGAAATTGCAGAAGAAATGAAGATGCCGGTAGAGCGTGTAAGGGAAATTTTAAAGATTTCTCAGGAGCCGGTTTCTTTAGAGACGCCGATCGGCGAAGAGGAAGACAGCCATTTGGGTGATTTTATTCAGGATGATAATGTGCCGGTTCCAGCTGATGCGGCAGCATTTACCCTGTTGAAAGAACAGCTTGTAGAGGTACTGGGAACATTGACGGAACGGGAGCAGAAGGTACTGCGCCTGCGTTTTGGGCTGGACGACGGTCGTGCGAGGACCCTGGAAGAGGTTGGAAGAGAATTTAATGTTACCAGAGAGCGTATCCGTCAGATTGAAGCAAAAGCGCTGCGTAAACTGCGCCATCCAAGCAGAAGCCGGAAACTCAAGGATTATTTGGATTAATCAGGAGAAAATATGTTACAGTTATCAAAGAGACTGCAGGCTGTTGCTGATTTGGCAGGAAATAGCGGAATTCTTGCCGATGTGGGAACAGATCATGGGTACATACCAGTCTATCTGTTAGGGTGTGGGAAGATACAAAAAGCCATTGCAATGGATATCAATCAGGGACCGCTGATGCGGGCCTTAGAACATATCCGGCAGTATGATATGGAAGACCTAATAGAAACCAGACTTTCTGATGGACTGTCAGAATTGCTGCCGACAGAAGCAGATACGATTGTAATTGCAGGCATGGGCGGTGCACTGATGATGCAGATTTTATCTCAGAAAGAAGAGACAGCACATGCGGCCGGAAGACTGGTGCTGCAGCCTCAGTCTGAGCTTTTTGCGTTCCGCTGCTTTCTGGAAGAACAGGGATATGACATAATGGAAGAAGATATGGTATATGAGGATGGAAAGTTCTATAGCATGATGGCGGCAGAGTATTCTGAAACGGCAGCAGGTAACAAACGGTTTTCAGATACAGAGCTGAAATACGGACCTTTGCTGATTCGCAGGCGCCATCCTGTACTGCGGAATTATCTGCTGCATCAGCGGGAACAGAAAGAGAAGATCCTCGCCAGTCTGGAAAAAAATGCGAAGCGGGATGTATCGCAGAGGAAGATGATGATTAGAAAGGAACTTACAGAGATTGAGCAATTATTGCAGATGTGGAAGGAGCAGGTAACATGACATGCAGAGAAATCATATCATTATTACAGAAACAGTCCCCGGAGGAATTTGCCTGTGACTGGGATAATGTGGGACTTTTGGTTGGAGATTTTGAACAGGAAATCAAAAAGGTGTACATAGCAGTGGATGCCACAGAGGAAACTATTCTGGAGGCGGCAGCAGAGAAAGCGGATTTGCTTTTGACACATCATCCTATGATTTTTAAAGGGTTAAAAAAAGTGAATACCAGGGATTTCACAGGAAAACGTGTGATTCAATTGATCAGGAACAATATTTCTTATTATGCTATGCATACCAATTTTGATGTAAAAGGAATGGCAGAGATTGCGGCAGAGAAAATGAGTCTGACAGACTGTCAGGTGCTGGAAGAAACCTGCCAGAGTAAAGAAGGACCGGAAGGAATAGGAAGGGTTGGACTTTTACCGGAAGAAGTTCCTCTGGCAGCCTGTATCAGCAGGGTTAAGAAAGTGTTTGCGGTTGATACGGTCAAGGTTTTCGGAGATTTGAATCAGAAGGTGCAAAAAGCGGCAGTCAGTCCGGGGTCTGGAAAAAGTGTCATTACACATGCTCTTAAGGCGGGAGCTCAGGTGCTGGTTACAGGGGATATTGACCATCATGAAGGAATTGATGCAGCTTCTCAGGGGCTTGCAGTAATTGATGCAGGACATTATGGCGTAGAGAAGCTGTTTGTTCCTTATATGGTGCAGTATTTGCAGGACGCAGCTCAGGAAGTACAGATTGTGGGTCAGCCTGTAAAGCAGCCATTTTTGTTTGTATAGTGTAGTGGAGGAAGCTATGAAAAAATCAGAATACCAAATTTGGATTGATGGGGAGGAGAAGCAGTATCCGGTTGGAACAGCTTTTTTGGAAATTGCGAGAGAATATCAGTCAAAATACGAAGATGATATTGTACTGGTGATGTTTAATAATCGTTTAAAAGAGCTGCATAAAAGAGTGAAAGCAGATGGAACTCTTAGCTTTGTTACCACCAGGGATAAAGCAGGAAAGAAAGCCTATCGCCGCAGCGTTACCTTGCTGATGCAGCGCGCTGTGAATAATTTGGCTAAAGAAGATGGTAAACAGGTGACTGTGCGGGTGGAACATTCCATCAGCCAGGGGTATTACTGTGAACTTCAGGGAGGGACGGCAGATGATAATTATCTTGCCAGATTAAGGCAGGAAATGCAGAATCTGGTGGAGGAAGCGCGGCCGATTCAGAAGACAAGCATATCGACCGATGAGGCGGTAAATTTGTTCCGGGAACTGGGAATGCATGACAAAGAGCGGTTATTTGCGTATCGAAGAAGTTCCAAAGTTAATATTTACAGTATCGGGAATTATAAAGATTATTTTTATGGCTATATGGTGCCTAATACCAGTTTTTTAAAATATTTTGAAGTAAAGCCGTATGGGGACGGTTTTGTTTTGATGTTTCCGAATGAAAACACCAAGGAAACGGCAGAATTTATCCCTTCCAGTAAGCTTTTCCATGTTCTGAGGGAATCTGTGGAATGGGGAGAGAAGATGGGTATCGGCACAATAGGCGCATTAAATGATGCAATTGCCCAGGGACGCATTCGGGATGTGATTCTGGTATCAGAGGCATTGATGGAGCGTAAAATAGGAAGACTTGCGGAAGAGATTGCCGAGAAGCCAGATAAGAAATTTATTATGATTGCAGGACCTTCGTCTTCAGGGAAAACCACTTTTTCCCATCGCCTTTCTATTCAGATGATGGCATTAGGTTTGAAACCTCATCCGATTGCGTTGGATGACTATTATGTAAACAGAGTAGATACTCCCAGGCACCCGGACGGAAGTTATAATTTTGAATGTCTGGAGGCGCTGGATATTGAATTGTTCAATCATGATATGTCTGCATTGCTGAATGGAGAACGGGTAGAACTTCCCACTTACAATTTCCGTACGGGGAAGAGAGAGTATAAGGGAATATTTAAACAGTTGGGAAAGAATGATATTCTGGTGCTGGAGGGAATTCATGGCTTGAACGATAAATTGTCCTATTCTTTGCCAGAATCCAGCAAATTGAAAATTTATATCAGCGCACTTACACAGCTTAATATTGATGAGCACAATAATCTACCTACTACGGACGGAAGGATGATAAGGCGGATTGTGCGGGATGCCCGTACCAGAAATCATCCGGCAAAAGATACGATCGGCATGTGGGATTCTGTGCGCAAAGGAGAAGAGCAGTATATTTTTCCGTTCCAGGAAGATGCAGATATCATGTTTAATTCGGCCTTGATTTATGAACTGGCAGTTTTGAAGCAGTATGCGGAACCGCTATTGTTTCAGATAGACAAGGATTGCCCAGAATATTTAGAGGCAAAGAGGCTGTTAAAGTTTTTGGATTATTTTCTGCCAGTGCCCAGTGAAGATATTGCCAAAAACTCTATTTTGCGAGAATTTATTGGCGGCAGTTGTTTTAATGTTTAATTCTTGGCATGAGGAGTATTGATGTTTCTTGAAAGTTCGAAATTTTAAAGGAGAAATAGGGAAAATGTGACATAGGAGTGAGACTTGCATGGAGAAAAAGGTAGAAGAATTCCGTTATTATGAAATGCCTATGGGCAGGTATGACCGGGCTCTTCTGGGGGAAAAATGGATTACAAATTACCGCACAGGAGAGCAGCATTTTCATAATTTTTATGAGGTGGGATATTGCTATTTTGGAGAAGGGGTTGTGTTTCTGGGAGAGGATGCAGAGAAGTACGGTGCGGGATCGATTTCGCTGATACCCAGTAATTTTCCGCATGGCATACACAATGCAGAAGACGATATCAGTTCCTGGGAATTTCTTTATCTGGATCTTGCAGGATTTATAGAGAAATGCTATGCAGATGATGAATATCGCAAACTGCAGGTTTTGCAGCAGATCACAAGATTTCCAATCATGATTACCATAGAAGAACAGCCCAGGCTGGCGGCTGTCATCTCAGCTATTCTGGAGGAGAATAGAGAACAGCAGGTTTTGAACAGAGAAGCAGTGAACGGTTATCTGTACGTGATGATTCAGGAGCTGATTCGTCTCAATGAGCATATTGCATTGGAACATGAGAAAGAAATCCTTCATATTGAGAAAATCCGCCCGGCGTTAGTGCATATTGAACTTCATTATCATGAGGATCTTAAGATAAAAGAACTGGCAGGAATCTGTAATATCAGTGAACCATATTTCCGAAGGCTGTTTGGAAGCTGCATGAAGGTTTCACCATTAGAATATATCAATATCATTCGCATTCAAAAAGCCTGTGAGCTGCTGCAGAAAGAAGATGTTTCTATGAGCTCTCTTGCCTGGAAAACGGGATATTCATCAGTTTCCACTTTTGAGCGTAATTTTAAGAAAATTGTGGGAGAATCGCCTAAGAAATGGCGCTTGAGGGCGAAAGATGATAAGGAATTTGTGAGTTATCGTACCAGAGTTTTAAAAGGATGGTGATCGTTGGCTCAAAAATGCTTATTTTAGAATTGAATTTGCCGACATTTCCAGCTTTTATTAGGTTAAAATATAATTATTATAAATATGCTTAAAGTTGGGAGGAAGGGAAATGAAAGGAAAGCAGAGAAGACAGGCAGTAATTTCACTGATCGTATCAGCGGCAATGATTCTGGGGAACCTGTTCCTGCCGGTGACAGGATCTGTGCAGACCGCAGAAGCAGCAGAAGGAGAAGTGCATGTGTATGAAAGTACGCCGGGAGACGAGGCGTCGGCAAAGTATACGCTGACTGCCAACGGCACACAAGTCCCGGTGGTGAAATACAGCGCCAACGGAAATAACTTTGACATCGCCCGTTTTTCATGTTCTGACACTACGCCAGAGTTTACCGTACAGGTGAATGAAGAAATTAAACAGGTTACGGTCTATCCAGAACGGTATTACCCACAGGAAACGATCAAAGTCAGCGCAGATAAGAAAAGCGTGGCATTTACAATGTCTGATCAATTGCGTTATGCATTTGTGATGATTAACGGCGGTCCGGCAGATCAGGCAGGGAAACCGTATCTTGCTGTTATCAATGATCCGCCGGAAACAGATAAACCAGATATCAATGGGGCCAATGTGCTCAATGCCAAGACATTTATGGAAGATTATCTTCAAAGCCATCCCAACAGCGAGGCGCAGACAGCAGAGCCGGCAGGCGTTACCAGCGGCGGGACATCCTATGAAGCGGGGAAACTGGTGGCAAACAGTACGGAGCAGGTGCGTTTTCCAGATAAGAGGCTTATGACAGAGGATGATGTGACTCTGGCGCTTCAGGCGGCGCTGGATGAGATTTATAAAGCCGGTTCAGTTTACGATACGCTGTATTTTCCAGCAGGGACTTACGTGTGTTCTGGTCTTAATATCCGTGACCGGAAGGGGAAAGATGTTACCATATACCTGGAGGAAGGAGCCCTGATAAAAAACCGTATCCAGGAGTGTATGCAGGCCATGGAGCCGGCAATCGGCATCTGGGATTCGGAAAATATTACGATTTCCGGCAGGGGAATTTTTGATGGCAACGGCGTGGCAAATTACAGGAAAGACCGTCATGATGCCAAGGACAGCTGCCATCAGGGCGGCGCCATGATCGTGCGTTCTTCTAATATTGTATTCAATGACACGTATGTGCGGGACGCCAAGCAGTGGAATTGGGAATCACATGGAAGCAAGAACTGTACTTTGAATAATGTCAAAGGACTCACTCCCTATAATCAGCCCTGGGTCGACGGCCTGGATATGGCGAGCGCGCAGAATCTGACCATCAACGGAGCTCTCACATTGGGAAATGACGATAATTTCGCCAGCGGGCATTACAATCCAAGCGATGGATTTCTCAATACAGTGCCGGGATATGACCAGTATAACGATGATTGTCTGGAATGGGATACGGAAGATTCAGACAACATATCTGTGAATGATACCTTGGGATGGAGCTATGGAGGCGGCAACGGCATTCGCCTGGGACATGACTGTTACAGCCATGCCATGAAGAATTATACCTTTACCAATGTGAATACTGCTAATTTTACCGGTGGGGGCAATGGGATTACCGTGCAGAATGGTACGGGAAACGGCAGGCCCTATCCGCAGTATGAATCTTTGGTTTTTCGGAATTGTTCTTTTGATACCACACGGGTAGGCAGCAATTTTAATATCAATGGCCTTGACACACAGAAAATCCAAAATGTTACGCTGGATAACTGCTGGTTTTCTAATAAAGATGCAGGCAGCTATGTGAAAAATGTGGAAGAACTCAGCATAGAGAATCATTATGTTGGGAAAGAAAAGGTGGTTTTCAGCAGCCAGGCGAAACTGGTTACCGAAGGAATTACCAATAACCAGCATGACTGGACAGATAATAATCCTCCTGAGTTTACGCAGCCTGCTGCAAGTGCTGTGACGGCTAAGACCCAGGAAGAGCTGAGCTTTCACGTCAGCGCCAAAGATGAAGATGGAGAATCGCCGGTACTGGCCGTGAAAGCAGATACTTTGCCGCAGGGGGCGGTGTTTGACACTGCTGGGGGAGTTTTTCGATGGACGCCCAGTGAGGAGCAGGTAGGGAAATATGTGGTTGTGTTTACAGCCAGCGACGCCTATGAAACGGCAGAAAAGAGCATTGAGATACAGGTGAAATCTTCCAGATTTAAGACGGTATCTGTGTTACCTTCAGCAGATGCCAGTGTGAAATCCTGGAAAGATGAGAAGAACAAGACGTATGGAAGTCTTGATTATATTCGTACCCTGCGTATGTCGGACGCCCTTACTGAGAATTCTGAGGTGGGAATTTTCGGAGAGGCAGTGGGGAACAGCACCAGTGACGACAGAGACGCCAAAATTTCATTTTTGTCTTTTGATGCGGCTAGAATCCGCAGTTATGTGAACGTTATGGACAAGGCGGAACTGGTTTTGACTTACATAGGATGCAGAGACAACAGTGGAGCCGGAGAGGATCATTTGCTGGCGGCGCCTGTAAATGGAACTTTTCTTGAGACAGAATTGAAATGGACAAATATGCCTCAGTTAGATAAGTCCCAGGTGAAAATGTCAGATGCGTTCCAGGTAGACAAAGCAAAAGCGGCCATGGCGCAGGATGAAAAATATAATAAAAATCAGTCGATTGACGGTGCCAGGGTGACTATTGATGTGACAGAATGGGTGCGTGCACTGGATGCAGAGGCAGAAGTGTTTACGCTTGCAGTCTGTGAAGAAAATGGCTGGGAACTTGCATTTGTAAGCCGCGAGGGAGCCTCCAATATGGCGAATGCTTCTTCTGATATGGCACCGGCCCTGCAGCTTTCTGTGGATAAGGATGCGGAAGAACCGGAAATTACATATGACAGTTTCCATCCCAATGGACAGTGGCAGGATAACAATGGAACCATGATTCAGGCACATGGCGGCGGCGTGCTCTGGGATCAAAAGACACAGAAATATTACTGGTACGGTGAGAATAAGGGGGAGAGCAATCTGTCCAATGGAAAAACAGCAGCCATCGGCGTTTCCTGCTATTCTTCCACCGATCTGTATAACTGGAAAAATGAGGGAATGGCACTTCCCGTGTTCAACAATCCTGCATTTCTGGAAGAAGGGGATATCAGTGAGGATACGCCTTTATATCTTCCGGAATCTTCGCAAGAGTATCGGCAGGCTAAGGAAGAGCAAAAGCATGTTTCCCCCTATGATACATTGGAGAAATATAATACGGCAGAAGCCATTGACGCTTTTAACCGCTTGTATGAAGGAATGACGGCGGCAGAGAAAAAAGATTTGTATGAGAAATACAACTGGGACAGCGTGGTGGAACGTCCTAAGGTGATTTACAACGCCAAAAATGACAATTATGTGATGTGGTTCCACAAGGATGGAGAAGGAGCCGGCGTTTATAATCTGGCGCAGACTGGAATTGCTGTCAGCGATTGTCCGGCAGGTCCCTTTCAGCTTGTAGACACGATCAATCCGAACGGAGATGAAAGCCGTGACATGACTTTATTTGTGGACGACGATAATAAGGCGTATCTTTTGTATTCTTCGGAAGATAACTGGACCTTATATCTTGCAGAGCTGAATGAAGATTATACAGGGCTTACCGGAAATTACAGCAGGAATTATGTGGATAAGAACGGCAGCAAAGGTGTCTATGCCAGAGAAGCCCCTGCTGTATTTAAGCATCAGGGCAGTTATTATCTGATTTCTTCCGGATGTACAGGATGGCGGCCAAACGCCATGGGATACTCTGTCACGGACAATATCCGTACGGGAATGTCAGCAGAGGGCGGCAATGGCCCCTTCCAGATGAACGGCTTGAAAAATCCCTGTGTGGGTGACGGCGCGGACCTGTCTTTTGGCGGGCAGAGTACGTTTGTGCTGCCGGTACAGGGAAAAGAAAGCGCTTTCATTTATATGGGAGATAAGTGGAATGCGGATAATCTGAAAGATTCCAGATACCAGTGGCTGCCAATCCAGATTGACAGTGAGAATAAAACTCTGACAATTTCCTGGAGTGACTCCTGGAAACTGAGTGATTTTACGAATCTAAACAGTGCAGAGCGGGTGGAACTGAATCAGGAAATTGGTAAAGCGCAGAATCTTTCTGCCCAGGAATATAACTTCGGCCAGCAGCGGTGGACGAAATTGCAGCAGCTTTTGGCAGCAGCGAGAGAATTACCGTATGGAACAGGTACAGACGAGTTGTCGGCCGTAACAGAAGAAATCAAGCAGGCAGTTCTGGAACTGCAGAAATGGAAGCCGTTAGATGAAGTGACCGCCCAGGTGGAAAACAGCGCAGAGGCAGTCTATACGCCAGAGAGCTGGCAGAATGTTAAGAATGCTTATGACAGTGCAAAGTTGCTTTCAGAGAATGCTTCGGAAACTGAGATTATTCAGGCGGCAGATCGTTTGAAAACGGCTATCGCCAAGTTGGAAGTTGTAGAAATGATTACCAAAGAATATGACCTTTCCGGAAAACAGATTCTGGCTGACAGCCAGCATTCTGGTAATGAGGCAGAGAACGCCATTGATGGGAAGGAAGATACTTTCTGGCATTGTGAATGGGGAAATAGCGCGGCGCCTCTTCCACATTCTCTGACCATTGATCTGGGAGAGAGCAGGGAAGATTTGTTCCAGTTGTCCTATCTGCCCCGTCAGGATAAGGACAGCAACGGAATTGTGACGAAGTATAAGATTTTGGTGAGCAATGCAGAAAAGGAATTGTCCGCACTGGAAGCAAGTGACTTTAAAGAAGTGCGTACGGGCGTATGGGCAGAAGATAAAGCCGAGAAGACAACTGTGTTCCGCACAGAAAAAGCGGTAAGGTTCCTGCGGTTCGAAGTGACGGCAGGTGTAGGTGATCTGGCGTCAGCAGCAGAGATCAAATTGTTTACCGGAACACCCAAAGAGACGCAGAATCCGGGTGATGGTAACAAACCAGGAGATGATAATTCTGGGAATGGTACGCCGCCAGGAGATGGAAATGCTCCGGGAACTGTTACGCGTCCGGACACGAAAGTAAAGGTAAATCTGGTGAAAGTTACAGCTCCTTCTAAGAAAATCGCGGCTGGCAGGAAGGTAAAGCTTACAGTCAGTGTATCGCCGAAAAATGCTGAGAACCGCAATGTAAAATGGACGACCAGCAATAAGAAATACGCCACGGTCAGCAGCAAAGGTATTGTGTCCACGAAAAAGGCGGGCAAGGGAAAGACGGTTACCATTACGGCAGCAGCGCAGGATGGAAGCGGGAAGAAGTCGTCTGTCCGTATCAAAATTATGAAACACGCAGTGACAAAGGTTACAATTAAGAAAGCGCCCAAGACACTCAAGGCAGGAAAGAAGATTAATTTGCAGGCAGTGGTTAAGACAACTGGCAAGAATGCAAACAAGACATTAAAATGGACCACTTCCAACAAGAAATATGCTACGGTGACTGCCAAAGGGAAAGTGACGGCAAAGAAAGCAGGAAAGGGAAAGACGGTCAATATTCGTGCTGTATCAACAGATGGTACGAATAAATCAGCAGGCGTGAAAATTAAAATTCAGTAGAATTTTCGTTCCGTGAGCAGTGGTTTTAAGTGCAAATTTTGTATGTTTTGATCGGAGCGGATTTTGGAAAGCAGTTGATTTTCAGATTTAGAAATGTTATAGTACAGAAAAGGAGCAGCCGCTCACAAAGTGGTTGACCGATAAGACTAGTACAACGAAAATTAAGTCTTTGATATATTCACGCA
>Ga0224483_100268_pt1 | contig 15448 bp, 15 predicted proteins | sample hydfratestSal1_FD_181453 | JGI IMG/M metagenome (GOLD analysis project Ga0224483, IMG submission 181453) | Metatranscriptome of mouse feces microbial communities from Columbus University, Ohio, United States - Sal1 (Metagenome Metatranscriptome) ... | reverse complement strand
CTTTTATTTTATCATAGTTTAACCATTTCGTATATGTTTTTTGTGGGATCTGCTGAAAATTATTTTGCAGGACGCGGCAGCGCAGCACAAACCCCGGCCCTTCCGTCTCCCCCGGGACCGCCAGCGCGATCTCAAACGGGGCTCTGCATGGAGTCTCCAAAGACGTCCGGCTGTCCGCCCCGTCTTCCCTTTCCCGATAAAAAGACACGCCGCCGTACTCCCTCCGGGCACGGATCCCATACGGCAGCTGCAGTACCTTCCCCACGGGCATCCGGCCCCATCCCAGCAGTCTTTCGTAATGCTCTGATGTGATATCCTTCCCGGCAGAAAACGCCTCGTCTAAAAATCCCCGCAGCCCATAATAGGCCGGTATGGGATCCGCGTCGAAAAAAGCCTCATCCAGGAACATCTCCCCCTTCTTATATCTTCCGAGGAGCTCCCGGCCCTGGCCTTTCAGATAGGTATCCGCCTGCCGCAGGAATCCCGCGGTCCTCGCCATATGCTCCACCGCCCGCGCATTGACCTGGCTTTCCAACTCTCCAATGATCCCGTGGCGGATCCGGTTCCGGGTATATGCATCCTCCTGATTTGTGCTGTCCTCCACATGGGCAAAACCTTCCTCCTCTAGATAATGCTCAATTTCCCTCCGTTCTAAACACAACAGCGGCCGGATCCGGAAACCATCCGCCGGGGAAAGCCCCGCAAGTCCGGTCAGCCCCGTCCCCCGGGCCAGGTGATGGAGCATGGTCTCCGCCTGGTCGTTCTTGTGATGGGCCAGGGCCAGTTTATCGCAGCGCCAGATCCGGCTCCATTTCCAAAATGCCTCCCGGCGCGCCTCCCGGCCCGCCTCCTCCAGGCTGAGCCGTTTTTGCGCGGCCATGTCCCTCACAGGCATCTCCTCGCACTGGCAGGGGATCTGATACTGCCTGCACAGATCTTCCACGAACTTGCGGTCGCGCCGAGCCTCCATCCCGCGCAGTCCATGGTCCACATGCACCGCCAGCAGCTCAAAGCCCAGCTTGCTGCAGGATCTTCGCAATATATGAAACAGGGCCGCTGAGTCTGCCCCGCCGGACAGACCGATCAGCACCCTGTCGCCTGTTTCGATCATATGATGTTTTCGGATATATCCCTGTACCCTTTTCTCGATCATGTATCTTTTTTTCCATTCCCTCTTTATTTTTTCCAGATCCCGGCCACCAGGACCGTCATGTCGTCCCGGGCCTTGTAATCGCAGTAAGCCAGCACCCGGTCCAGGATCCCCCGCCCGATCTCTCGGGGGGCCTGGCTATGTATCTGTAGGATGATCTCCTTCATCGTCTCCTCTTCTTTTTCCAGCGGCAGCGCGTCCAGGACACCGTCCGTGACCATGATCAGGAAATCCCCATGGTAGAGCTTCCGCTCCGTGACCTCAAAATCCACCTGGTCCACCACGCCCAGGGCCATGCTGGTGGATGTGATCGCCTCCACCCACTGGTCCCGTTTGATGAATGTGGTCGAGGCACCCGCCTTCAAAAATGCGCACATGCCCGTGTACAGATCGATGGTGCACAGATCCATGGTGGAGAACATATCGCCCTGGCGTTTTAAGACCACCGCGCTGTTCACCAGTTTTGCCGCCGCCTCATTGCTGAAGCCGGATTCCAGGAACTGTTCCAGAAGCTCCACCACCATCCCGCTCTCCTTGCAGGCATCCATGCCGGAGCCCATACCGTCGGATAAGCACAGCACGAACTGTCCTTCCTCCTCCTGACAGCAAGCATAACTGTCCCCGGATACCCGTTCCCTATCCTTGGGTGTCTTCGCCACCCCGTGCAGGATCTTGAAACCCATCTTCTCCGTAAAATGCACCGTATGGATCTCACCGTTGATCGTACAGCGGCTGGTGTTCACCGGGACCATGGGACACTCCCAGATCTCAGAGAGGACCTCCGCCGCCTCCAGGGTGGACACACACTGGCCGTTCTTCGCCTGTAAAGTGAGATACGCCTGCTTCCTGCTGCCCTCCCGCTCCATGATCCAGGCGGACCGCATCAGGATCCCTTTTTTCTTCAGGCTGTACCTAAGTTCGTCTGCAAACGCCCGGGACGGCTGCACGATCTCGGACAGCTCCCAGGCCACCTGATCCAGCACCCCCGCGATCTCGGAGAACTGCTGCGCCGCAGCCAGCCGGTTCTCGATCATCCGGTTGTTCCACACCAGCTTCTCCCGCTCCCTCTGGAAAAAATGCCCCAGCTCCTGGGTGAACTGATACGAATGCACGCACTGGCCCTTCCACTGCTTCGTAAGCTCCCTGCGCTTCTCGTCCCTGCCGCCCTCCATCGCGCGCACCAGCCGCTCGCCCAGGCGCAGGCGTTCCTCGCCCTCCCAGCATTCCGGCCTCTGGTGGCAGTTGGCGCACACCTGCCCGTATGCCTGCCAGACCACGTCCTCCGCCTGCTCGTTGGAGAGATGATCCCGCCGGTAAGGCATCCCGTAAAACGTGTCCGCCAGCTTACGGAATGCCTGTGCATACCGCTCCACCCGCTCCCTCTGAGGTTGTCCGAATATCTGCCCGGCCGGCACGTCCTCCTGTCTCTGGCGCAGCGAGAAAATAGTTTTTGCCATGTCCCGTAAGATCAATAAGACACTGATCACGAGCATGGCAATGATCCATACATGCATTTATGTCCCCTCCCTGATAAATGATCGATCTTCCATTTAACAGAGGATTATAGAGGATCTTCGTTAAAATCTTTGTCAAACACCGGCGGATCGGGGATAAAATTTCCAGACAGGATCCGAGGATTTTCTTTAAATACTTTATGATACTATACCATCAGCCCGATCCCTGGCTGCATGGATCGGATCTACTCTTCTTCCCGGAAGATGATCTCGTTGTCTTTGACCAGACCCAGCCGGTCCCTGGCCGCCTCCTCCATGTACGCGTCGGTCTGCATATATTCTTTTCGTTCGTCGATCTCTTTCGTCCTGGCTTTCTCTTCCTCGACCTTCTTCGTGAGCGCCCGCTCTTGTTCCTTGTACTCTGCCAGCTCCCCGGCCAGATCCCTGCTCTGCCACAGCAGGATGCCGAACAGGAGGACCGCCACCAGGCTGATGCACAGCATCGCCGCCCGGTTCCGCCTCCTACGCCTTATCTCCGCTCTTCTCTTCAACTGCCCGCCCCTTGTGAGCCTTCTCGGCTCTCTTTGATTTCCGTGATTCCTGTGATCTTCCAATTCTCCCCTTCACCCTGCGCCCGATCTTCCGCAGCTTCGACCCGAATGCCTTTGATATTAGGATTTTACACTTTTTGGCCACAGATAGCAACCTTTTTTCCACCATACTCATGAATTTCAGCGGTATATTCAAGATCTTCACGCCAACGGACACAAATCTGCCGCTGATGCTGTATGTATAGATGACCATCCCTAAGACCACCGCGACAATGGAGTACCCCCGCAATCTCCCCTCATTCGCCTGGTATATCCTGCCAAACAGGAGGATCCCGGCAAAGATCCAGTACAGCAGGTCCTCCACGCTCACGAGGAACACCCGCCGCGGGAACAGCCTGCGCCCGATGCGCAGTATATCGTAAAAAAACAGCAGCGCCGCGCCCCACAGGACCGACTGGAAAAAGAAGAGCAGCTCATGGTTCATATATGCGCTCATAAGCTACTGTAACAGACGTTTCAGCACGGACTTCCCTTTCTTGCGGCCCGCCGCTCCATCCTCCGTATACGTCACCTGATCCACCCTGCCTGTCATCTCCAGCTCTCCTTTCTCCAGATCCAGCTGCTTGACGTGCATCTCCTCCCCTTTGAAGGTGAGCACGCCGCACTGTGACCGGAGCACCACCAATTTCTCATCAAAAGATAACACGTCCAGGACGCCTGTGATCATGCCCTGCCGACGGTTGGTGAAAGATAGCTTGTGGGACATTGGCGTCCTCTTCTCTTCCAAATGACTCCCCCGCTCTCGATTTTTCCTCTTCTAAGTGTATGCCCGGGATGCGGAGGATATGCCGGACTCTTTTGCATCCTGATCTAAAGATAACGGAACATCTTCTCCGCCTCTTCCTTGCGGGAAGTCTCCTTGATCTCCAGCACTTCCACCTTGGTCTGGCGGGAGCCGAACTGGATCTCGATGATATCCCCCGGTTTCACGTTGGCCGATGCCTTGGCCGCCCGGTCATTGACCAGCACCCGCCCCGCGTCGCATGCCTCGTTGGCCACGGTCCTGCGCTTGATCAGACGGGATACTTTCAAAAATTTATCGAGTCTCATAAAAACTGATGCACTTCCTTTCTTCCATCCAGATATACCCGCAAGCCAAATGATCTGCCCTCACGCTATCACTCTCTCAAAAAGAACAGCAGATCATCTGGCAGATAAGTATACTCGTGTACATAGATCCCATGCATATAGATCCCAAAATATCATCAGGGGAGACCTATGTCCCCCCTGCCCAAAACAAAAACATCTTGACCGGCTGTCCCTGCGGTCAGCTTCCCCCGTGAGGATCAGCTGTTTACAATGTCTTTCAATGCTTTTCCGGCTTTGAACTTCGGCGCCTTGGAAGCCTCTATGACCATCGTCTCGCCAGTCTGCGGATTCCGCCCCTCCCGGGCAGCCCTCTCGGTCACTTCAAAAGTCCCGAACCCGACCAGCTGGATCTTTCCGCCATTCTTTAGTTCTTCTGAAACAACATCAATGAATGCCTTCAGGGCCGCTTCCACGTCTTTTTTGGGAAGCTCTGCCTCTTTTGCCATTGCAGCCACCAATTCTGTCTTGTTCATTACATTTCCTCCTAATGATAATCCTACTGCCTCGCTCCACTGCGCAGCGTTATGCTCTTGATACCGATACACAAATTTTGGATATATGGCTCTTAGAATATACTTATAAACTGTTTTTACGGCTTTGTCAAGGAATTTCCTGGACAATTTCCAGAATATTTAAGGTCTGCTCTGATCTGACTTCTCCTGTCTTTTGATCTCTTCCCAACTCAACCCGGCATCCGACCCGTCCCCAAATACATGGGGATGCCGGCGTACCATTTTTTCTGCTATGCCCTGGATCACATCATCCAAGGTAAAGATCCCTTCTTCCTGGGCGATCGCACTGTGCATCACCACCTGCAGAAGCACATCGCCCAGCTCCTCGCACAGGTTGTCCCACTCCCCGGTCTTTTCATAGAGATCGATGCCCTCCAAAACTTCCCGGGCCTCCTCCATCATACACCCTTTCAGGCTTACATGCGTCTGTTTCCGGTCCCAGGGGCAGCCCGTATCGCTCCTCAGTGTCTCTATGATCCCCCGGAGGTCTTCCAGGCTGTACCGTATCCCATCTGTACGGATATCCATATTTTATCCCACAGATCCGATTCAGATCCGCGCCATCATGGCGTCGACCATCGCCAGCACGGCTTTTCCCAAGCTGGCTGACTTCTCGTCCGCATCGGCCAGGGAGCTGCCTTTGATCCCGTAATAAAATTTCACCTTCGGCTCTGTGCCGGACGGGCGGACGCATACCCAGGAATCGTCTGTCAGCTCATAGTACAGCACATTGGACTTGGGCAGGCCGTTTATGCCCATCTTGTAATCCTTGGCCGCCGTCACCGTGTAATCCCCGATCTGTGCGGGCGGCTCCTTGCGCAGCAGCTCCATGATGTTCTGGATCTTCTCCAGGCCCTCGATGCCCTTGAGGGTGATGGACTGGATGTCATCCTTGTAATAGCCGTATTTTTCATAAAGATCCACCATGGCATCCCACAGAGTCTTGCCCTGGGTCTTGTAATAGGCAGCCGCCTCGCACAGCGCCATGGTCGCCACGATCGCGTCTTTGTCCCGGGCGTAGGTGCCGATCAGGCAGCCATAGCTCTCCTCGAAGCCAAAGAGATAATCCCCCTTCTTCCCCTGCTCGAAGCCTAAGATCTGCTGTCCGATGAATTTGAAACCGGTCAGGACCTCTGTCAGGCCGATCCCATAGCCTTTTGCGATCGCATCAGCCAGGTTTGTGGTCACGATCGTCTTGATGAGCACGCCATCCTCCGGAAGCCCATGCAGAGCCTTGCGCTGCCCGATCTCGTAGTCTGCCAGCAGACATCCGGACATGTTCCCGGTGAGTGTGTGGTACACGCCGTCCTTGTCTTTTACCCGTACGCCCAGACGGTCCGCATCCGGGTCTGTGGCCAGGACAAGGTCTGCATCCACTTCCTTTGCCAGTTTCAGGCCCAGCTCAAAAGCCTCGTCCGCTTCCGGGTTCGGATAGCTGACTGTGGGGAACTCACCGTCCGGCAGCTCCTGTTCCGGGACTACATAGACATTCTCAAAGCCCAGCTCTTTTAGGATGCGCCGCGCCGGGATGTTGCCTGTCCCATGCAGAGGAGAGTAGACGATCTTCAGGTTCTTGCTCTCCGCCTGGATCGCGTCCATGTGGAGCACCTGTTTTTTCAGCTCCGCCATGTAGGCATCATCCACGTCCGCTCCGATCACTTCATAGACACCCTGTGCGATGGCCGCTTCTTTATCCATGGTCTTTACCTGGGCATAGTCGGTCACCTTCTGGACCTGCTCCATGATGCCGCTGTCATGGGGCGGCGTGATCTGGGCGCCGTCCTCCCAGTAGACTTTATAGCCGTTGTATTCCGGCGGGTTGTGGCTGGCCGTGATATTGATGCCCGCCGCACATTTTAAATGGCGCAGGGCGAAGGAGAGCTCCGGCGTCGGCCGGAGCGACTCAAAGATATACGCTTTGATGCCGTTTGCCGCCAGGCAGAGTGCCGCTTCGTTGGCAAATTCCGGGGACATGCGCCTGGAATCGTAAGCGATCGCCACCCCCTGTCCCTCTTTGCCAACAGAGCGGATATAATTTGCCAAGCCCTGCGTAGTCTTGCGCACTACATAGATGTTCATGCGGTTCGTTCCCGCGCCGATGATCCCCCGCAGTCCGGCTGTCCCGAATTCCAGGTCTTTGTAAAACCGTTCCTTGATCTCCTTGTCGTCCTCTGCGATCCCTTTTAATTCGGCTTTTGTATCCGCGTCGAAATAAGGATCCTGCAGCCATTGATCGTATATTGCTCGATAGTCCATATCTGGCACCTCCGTGTTTTGATCATTTTCTTCCATTATAACCCGTTTCCCAGGTCATGCCAAGCCTTTTTGCTGTTTATCAGCTTTGTTATCTTCTCAATATTTTTCTCGGATATCCATGCCTTGTTGTGGTTATAATAATGGTTCGCCAATTTCCAGTATTTTTCCGGATAGAGAAAGCGTACCTTCAGATTCTCATACTGTTCTCTGGATAGACCGCAGGCCCTGTCATAACTATCGGCCATCTGATCCGCCAGCTCCCGGCTCCAGCCGTTCTTCTCCAGGATCTTGCGCATGAAACAGTACAGATCCGCCACCTGGGTATCCTGGCAGAATTTGTCAAAATTTGTCACCGCCGTCTGTTCCCCGCACAGCAGCACATTGTGCTGGTTGCACTCCCCGTGGCAGACCTGGCCCTGCTCTAGGGCCTGCCGCCGCAGTTTTTCATAATCGCTGGCGTAAAGCCTCTCCAGAGCCTCCTCCCCTCTCTCCAAAAACCACTGGACGCTCTCCAGATACTGCTGCTCAAAGGGATTGTGCCGCCTCTTGGTCCGTATGAACTTCCGGATCTTCCGCAGCTCCCGGTTATGCCGCTCATATTCCTCCGCCAGGGAGATGTGGGCATACTCCTCCCCCAGCTCCAGATGCATAAACTTATGTATACCGCCCAGTGCGGCAGCCCCTCTGCAGATATCCTCGGGGGACCTGGTGTCACACTCCCGCCCCTCGTACCATCTGCGCACCACATACGGCACGCCGTCCTTATCCGTGGTGACCAGCTCCCCGTCCTGGTTTTCCAAGATCTGATCCACAGGATGGGGACAGCCATCCTCCAGCTGCGCCAAAAGCTCCCGCTGTTTCTGTAATTTCTTAGCCGATCCCCCAAACTCCCGGATGATCACCAGCCCGGCCTGTGTCTGGCAGAGCAGCGCCCCTCTCCCGCGCCAGGACGACCCCGCCTGTAAACCATATTTCTCCAGCACGCTCAATCCACGGTCATACAATAAAATCCCCCTCACTTTCCCGTAACTTCGTACTTTCTATTCTATGAGGGGGATAAATTGAAAATGTCACTGCCCTAATTTTCTTTTTACACTTTCAGACAGATACGCCCGCGTATTACATGCCGGTTCCTTTAGCACCTCCTGGAACAGCTCCGCCAGCATCGCGCCGACGGCCCGCCCGGGTTCCATCCCCAGTTGGATCAGGTCATCCCCGGAGATGCACATATCTTTTAATGAAATACACTCGTTTTTTTTGCAGATCTCATCCCAGAGAGCACGCGCCACCGCCACATCCCGGTATGTCCCCTGGATCTGCAAGACCATCGGGAACAGTCCCGCTCCTATCTGGGCGGCCGTCTGGCGTACTTCCGCCGGTGTTGTCCCCAGAGGATGGCCGTACCAGCGCACCAGCCGCCGCACCGTGTCGATCGTACGGTTATCAAATTTCAGCCTGCGCAGGACCTTCCGGCAGGTCTGCTCGCCCAGGGGATGCAAAAACAGTGCAAGGCGCAGGGAAATGGGCTCCTCCTGCGGCACCTGCACCAGCCGTCCCGCCGCATCCTCCAAGACCTCCCGTTTGATGCCGCTGCCGTTTTCCTCCATCTCAGGCAGCACCACCCGTGCGATACCCAGATCAAACAGCCGCAGGATATACTCCGGATGCCCGGAGCCCAACAGCTTGACCAGTTCCACCCGGATCCGCTCCGCGCTGACATAGGCCAGGTCTCCGGACAGCTCTTGCAGGGCCTCCTCTGTGCGTGCCTCAATGGAGAAACCCAGCTGGGCCGAAAACCGCACAGCCCGCAGGATGCGCAGGGCGTCCTCCTGGAAACGCTCCCGGGCCTCGCCCACGCAGCAGATCCTCTTCTTCTGCAGATCGTCCATGCCGCCGAAGAGATCCACCAGCCCCTGTTCCTGGTTGTACGCCATGGCATTGATCGTAAAATCCCGCCTTCTCAAGTCCTCCGCCAGTTCCGCCGAAAACTGCACCTGGCTGGGATGCCTGTGGTCCTCGTATTTTCCGTCGATCCGATAGGTGGTCACCTCATAGCCGTCCTCCCCCAGCAGCACTGTGACCGTCCCATGGACCAGCCCGGTATCCACCGTGCGGGTGAACAGCTTTTTTACTTCCAGGGGCCTTGCCGATGTGGTGATATCCCAGTCATCCGGCACCCGCCCCAGGACTGTATCCCGGACACAGCCGCCCACCGCATAGGCCTCATGGCCGTGAGCCTGCAGCGTGTGGATGATCCGGGTGACTTTCGCTGGGAGTTTCAGATACATATCAATACGCACGCCCCCAGTAGACCATCTTCTTCGCCGGCCTGCCGCAGCAGACACATGTGTCCGATAAATGCTCCTCGTCAAAGGGGATGCAGCGGGATGTGGCCTGCACATCCTCCTTGATCTTCTCCTCACAGCCCACATCACCGCACCACATAGCTTTTACAAAGCCCGGTCTTTCTTCAATGGTCTTTTTGAACTCCTCATAATCTGTGACCGTGTAGGTATGCGCATCCCGGTGTGCCCGGGCCCTCTCCAGCATCTCTCTCTGCATCGTCTCCAGGATCTGGCAGACATTCTCGCTGATCCGATCCAGCGGTACGATGGTCTTCTCCCTGGTATCCCTGCGGACGACGACTGCCTGTCCGGCTGCGATATCCTTCGGTCCGCATTCCACCCGCACCGGGATCCCACGCATCTCCTGCTCGGAGAATTTCCACCCCGGACTCTTGTCTGTATCGTCCACTTTCACCCGCAGGCCCGCATCCTTAAGCGTCTGGCAGATCTCCTGCGCTTTGTCGAGGACGCCTTCCTTCGCCTGCTGGATCGGGATGACCATCACCTGTGTGGGCGCGATCTTGGGCGGCAGCACCAAACCGCTGTTGTCCCCGTGGACCATGATCAGCGCGCCGATGATCCGGGTGGACATCCCCCAGGAAGTCTGATGGACATATTCCAGTTTGTTTTCCGGATTGGTATACTGGATGCCGAACGCCTGGGCAAACCCGTCGCCGAAGTTATGGCTGGTCCCGGACTGCAGCGCCTTCCCGTCGTGCATCAGCGCCTCTATGGTGTAGGTGGCGTTCGCCCCGGCAAATTTCTCTTTGTCCGTCTTCTGCCCCCGTATCACCGGGATCGCCAACACCTCCTCGCAAAAATCCGCGTAGACATGCAGCATCTGGATCGTCCTCTCCTGGGCATCCTCGGCTGTGGCATGGGCCGTATGCCCCTCCTGCCATAAGAATTCCCGGGAACGCAAAAATGGCCGGGTGGTCTTCTCCCAGCGCACCACCGAACACCACTGGTTGTACACCCTGGGCAGATCCCTGTGTGACTGGATGTCTTTTGCATAAAAATCACAGAACAAAGTCTCCGATGTGGGCCGCACGCACAGACGCTCCTGCAGAGGCTCCAGACCGCCGTGGGTCACCCAGGCCACCTCCGGCGCAAAACCCTCCACATGGTCTTTTTCTTTCTGCAGAAGGCTCTCCGGTATGAACATGGGCATGGATACATTCTCCACGCCGGTCTCCTTGAACCGTCGGTCAAGCTCCGCCTGTATGTTTTCCCAGATCGCATACCCGGCGGGCTTGATCACCATGCAGCCCTTGACACTGGTGTAACCCACCAATCCGGCCTTCGTCACCACATCTGTATACCACTGGGCGAAATCCTCCTCCATGGACGTGATCGCCTCCACGAATTTCTTCTCCTTAGCCATTTTCTTCTCCTCTCTCCATTGATCTATACTCACGAGCATACTTATTTTGCCAGATGATCTGCTTTTTCCCTGAAAATCCCAGAGCGTGTCTTAAAAATGCTTTATGTCAACTGCATGTCACAATTTGTGGGAGATTTTCGTCGAATGAGGGCGGCGTAGCGGGCTACGGCAACCGAATGAGGCGAAAATATACCGCAAAGTGGGGCTTGCAGGTGGCGTGAATGATTTTTAAGACACGCTTTAGAAGCCGACCAGCAGATCATCTAATTCGCGGGTATATCTCCACCCTCAGAAACCTTCACGACCTGATGTCCCGCCGCTTTCAGCAGACGGTTCATGATCGCGTGCCCCATCCGGGGCGTGTCAAAGGCTTCCGAATAGATACAAGTTACATCCTCCTGGTCAAATTCCCGCAGGGCCTGATAGAGATGCAGGGCGATGGTCTCCTCTTTTTCCCGGCTCCCGATGCATTTCACAAGACCGTCCGGATACAGGCCCACATTCTCCGCGCAGGCCAAGATCCCCGCCTGCTGCCCTTTTTCTCTTATAGACCGGTTTATATATGAAGCCACGTCCATCCGCTCACCCTCCACGATCATGAGCGGGGCTTGCGGCGCATAGTGGCGGTAGCGCATGCCCGGGGCCTTCGGCGGAGTCTTACTCTCCTCCCCCTCCTCCAGGCCCGGATCCATCTCCACCTCTTTGATGTGGGCGCGCAGCATCTTGCGGCTGACCGCCCCCGGCCGCAGGATCATGGGCGTGGGGCCCGTGAGATCCACGATCGTGGATTCCAGCCCGATCCCCACCATCCCCCCGTCCAGGATCAGGTCGATCCCGCCGCCCAGATCTTCCGCCACATGGGCCGCCAGCGTTGGACTGGGCCGCCCTGAACGGTTCGCGCTGGGTGCGGCCACGAACCCGCCCGCCGCGCGGATCAATGCCAGTGCCACCGGATGATCCGGCATCCGCACGGCCACACTCTCCAGCCCCCCGGTGGTCTCATAGGGCACCTCCCGCGCCTTGGGAAAGATCATCGTCAGCGGACCGGGCCAGAATGCCCGGGCCAGGATCCGGGCCGCTTCCGGCACCTGCGCCGCCACCCGATCCAGATCCTGCATCCTGGCAATGTGGATGATCAGCGGGTTGTCCGAGGGACGCCCTTTTGCCCGGTAGATCTTCGCCGAAGAGGCGGCATCCAGGCCATTTCCGCCCAGACCGTAGACCGTCTCCGTGGGAAAAGCCACCAGGCCGCCGTCCCGGAGGATCCGCCCCGCCTTCTCGATCACCCCCTGATCCGGTTCTCTCGGATCGACTCTGATCAGTTCTGTTTCCATCGCAAAACTTCCCCTATCTCCATTTTTCCATCCTCTCCATCAGATCCCATATCCGATGACCGCAAAACGTTTGTTCATCGCTGTAAGCTTCCAAATCCGTTCTCAACATCAGCTCTCCACACGGATGATCAGAGCCTCGTCATCAAAGACCGCCGTCCCCAAGCTCCGCAGCAGCTCCTCATTCAGCGCCGGATACTTTTCCCGCTCCATCTTCCCGATGAAGATATATGCTACATCGTACTCTTGTAAAAGGCCGCGCACCTGGGTCTCGTCCACCGACGTGTAGATGCTCTCGATCTGCGCTGATCTTTCATTCAGGTCATCTGTATCCTCCCGCCACAGCCATTCGTGGGTATACCATCCCAGAACAGTGGGCAGTCCGGTCATGGCCGATACCCGGCAGTAGTCGCTGTAACTGTCGCCGTTTGCCTCCAGCACCACCGGATGGCCTTCCACATTAGCCTGGAGCCAGCGGATGGCCGGCGCATCCTCGGGATACTGGTCCTCCAGGTAGGCCGTGGCATTGAGCCCCCTGTAACCCTGGGGCTTCCAGACCTGACCGTTCCACTGCCCCACCGCGGTCACCGTATACCCCGCCGTGACCAGTATGCCGCAGACACCGAACACACCCACCGCACGGATCCATTTCCGCTGCCGCGCCGCCAGGAAACGCACAGTGATAAAGCCCAGGCAGATGCCAAACTGGATAAACGCCTGGTAGGTCAGTTTGAACATGGTATTCGAGCGGGCTGAGGTCTCCTCATAAATGTCGCGCACATACACCAGTTCCGGCAAAATGATCAAGCCCAGCGCACACAGGCTCAGGACCGCCACAAAAAGATCCGGCCTCCTCGTGCGTGCCAGCCACCGCAAAGGTTTGCATTTTCCCCTCTCCAGAAACAGGCTCACCAGATAAAACACCACCATCACCACCGGAAAAGCCCACAGGACACAGAGCTGGTAAAACGCCGAATGGTTCTGGGCCAGCCGTACTCCCTGGGCCATGCTGCTGTCAAACTGTAAAGTGAACGGCAGGGCGACGACAACCGCCAGAAGGAGCATCTCGATCCACTGGATCAGACTGGACCTGATCCCCTTTTTCCAATCCCCAAACCGCGCCAGATTCCCGAAAAAGCAGGTTCCGCAGGCCACCACATAATAGATGGCAAGATCCCAGGTGTTTGTCCACTGGAAAATGCCTAAGAATACACCGCACATCACAAGGGGCCACTGGAAAAACGCCTTTTTATCCGTATATCTCTTCCTCCGCTTTATCCACGCGTACAAAAGCCCGGTCACGGTCAGCACAAAAAAGACATTGACCACATGGGCGTGCAGATCCCCCAGTATGAACGAGTAGGACGGAAACTCATGGATCGTCCGGTCCATCGTATCCGGGTCGTGGCCGATATAGCGGGTGGAATTGGGAAACCAGTAATCCGCCTCTGCCTTTCCCAGCCAGGGCAGGATCTTTGCATAGATCACATAGTGCATATTCCCGCACAGGGAGACCGCCGTCCCGGCCAGCAGCCCAGACCACACCGGCAAAAACCGCCGTGCTTTCCCATAAAAGTCTGCTGCGATCTGCCGCACGAGACAGAACGGTAGCGCAAAAGCCATGCCCGCCACCAAGGTGCGCATCAGATGATAGGTGGATGAGACCTGCGTGCCTGTCAGACGGGTGAGGAACACCGCGTAATACTGACCCCCGTAATAGTAATTCATCGGCTCCTGTCCATACCACATATCTATGGCCGGAAGCTCCGTGCTGCGCATCATGGCTTCCATGAATCCATAATCCATGAATTTCTCCACCCCATGGGCCTGGGGATGGAAACCAGCCACATAGGTCCACAGGAGAAATGCGATGTAGAAGATCACTTCCTCCCAAAAGATCAAGTCTCCAGCATTCGCCGGGAGCACATTGCGCCCCCTCTTATCCAGCCAGCGCGCCAGCAGGAGATTTACCAGCACGCACAGAAATGTCATGACTATGCAGGTCAGCGACGTAAACCGCAAGATCCCCAGTGTGACGGACACCCAGACCGCATAGCCGGAGACTGCCACCGCGATGACCTTTGAGAACAGCCAGCCCCGGTCCTCAAAGCCCGCGAACAAGATCCCCGTCAGGGGCATGAACGCACATCCCAAGGTCCACAGCGCGAGCCACCAGGCAAAGAAAGCCTTGCTGTCCCCCCGCAACAGGAAGATCGCCAGCCCGGCCAGAAAAATGCCGAGCAAGATCTTGATCTCCCGCCGCACCTTATACTCACGAGCATACTTATTTGCCAGATGAGCTGCTTTTTCCCTGAAAATACCGGAAGCCAGCGGGCAGATCATCTGGCTCGCGGGTATAGATCCTCCCAACGCATTTCCTATCTTCTGTATCCTTTGTATCTCCATCACCTGATCCTTTTCCGCAGCGCCAAAAACTGGCGCACTGCCTTCTGTCCGATACGGATGATCGCCTTCTTATCTATCGTATTCTGCCCTCCCTGCCGCTGCAGGAACGTGATGGGGTAGTAACAGACGTCCATCCCTCTCTTCTCATAGAGCACCGTGATCAGCACATTGCTCAGGAAAAAATCCCTCGGCACTTTCCGCAGGATCTCCTGCAACTGGCTGCACCGCATCAGCCGGTAAGGCGAATTGGCGTCTTTCGTCCAGACCCCGAATACGGCCAGCAGCACGAGCTTCAAGACCCGTGTGACAAACAGCCGGCCGATGCCATCCTGCCGCTCTTTGCGGTATCCGATCAAAAGCCCGCATTTCTTCCGGTTTCTCCAGAACTTGGAAAATTCCGAGGGCAGGGTCTGTCCGTCAGAATCCGTCTGGAACACATAGTCCGCCCCATGGCGGATCGCATATTTATAACCTCTGAGCACCGTCGGCCCGTGGCCCTGGTTCTCTTTTGTAAGGACCGTCAGCTGCGGATAAATGCTCCTCAGATCTGAAGCGATCTGGTATGTGCCGTCCCTGCTCCCGTCGTCAATGATCACCAGACGGCTCTCAGGCCCTATCCCCTCTACCAGCGGATGCCACTGCGCGATCGTCGAACGGATATTGTCCTGCTCATTGTATGCTGGTATGATGATATATAGCTTGTCCATATGCCCTCCATTACCATCTTGCGTACCCCTGGATGGGTACATATTTACCATTCATTGGATGCATCCTCTACTATATCACATAATCGGGCTGCTTGCTAGACTTCTTTTCGTTGTTGTAAGAGGGGCCGCCGCAGGGAGGGGGATACCTGCCGCTCCCTCCCCCAGGCTTTTATTTCCCCAGATACTCCAATATCCCTTTCCCG
>Ga0224483_100267_pt1 | contig 15462 bp, 8 predicted proteins | sample hydfratestSal1_FD_181453 | JGI IMG/M metagenome (GOLD analysis project Ga0224483, IMG submission 181453) | Metatranscriptome of mouse feces microbial communities from Columbus University, Ohio, United States - Sal1 (Metagenome Metatranscriptome) ... | reverse complement strand
TGTCACACCATGGAGCTGTGTATCGGGTCTGTAGGATGGAGGAGTCTATGAATATACGGGAGAGCCTTGAAGAGAGGGAGATCGCGATCTTGAGCCCGTTCGCTTCCCACAGCAGGGATTCCAGGGGAAGGGACAGGCGGGAGGAGGAGTGTGATATCCGCACGGTGTACCAGCGGGACCGGGACCGGATCTTGCACTCGAAGTCTTTCCGCAGGCTGAAAGATAAGACGCAGGTGTTTTTGGCCCCCCAGGGGGATCATTACAGGAACCGGCTGACGCACACATTGGAAGTCTCGCAGACGGCCAGGACCATCGCCAAGGCATTATGCTTAAATGAAGATCTGGTGGAGGCGATCGCGCTGGGACATGATCTGGGGCACACGCCGTTTGGGCATGCGGGGGAGCATGCGCTGGACCAGGTGAGCCAGGAGGGATTTGCCCATAATGAGCAGAGCGTGCGCGTGGTGGAGGTCTTGGAGAGCAAGGGCCGGGGCCGCCGGGGGCTGAACCTGACCTGGGAAGTCCGGGACGGCATCGCGAATCACCGGACCAGCGGCACGCCGCATACGCTGGAGGGCCAGATCGTGCGGCTGTGCGACAAGATTTCCTACATACATCACGACATGGACGATGCACAGCGGGCGGGGATGCTCACGGAGGACGATATCCCGATCACCCTGCGGATGACCTTGGGCTATAACACGAAGGAGCGCCTGAACACATTGATCCACGACATCGTGGACAACAGCACGGGGAAGGACCGGATCTGCATGTCCCAGGACATCGAGGAGGCGATGATGGACCTGCGTGCGATCATGTTCCAGAACGTGTACCGGAACCCTGTTGCGAAGAAGGAGGAGAAGAAGGCGACGGATATGCTGATCGGACTGTTTCATTATTATATGGAGCATCCGGTGGAGATGTCCAGGGAGTACCGGGAGCTGATCGCAGACCAGGGAGAGCCGGTGGAGCGTGTGGTGTGTGATTACATTTCGGGTATGACAGATCAGTATTCGATGGATAAATTCAACCAGATATTTGTGCCGAAGTGCTGGTCGGTCTATTAATGGAGGGTAGAGATGCGTTATACGGAGGATATCATCGAGGAGGTCCGCGCGCGGAGTGACATCGTGGATGTCATCTCCCAATATGTAAAACTGCAGAAGAAGGGGAGTTCATATTTTGGCCTCTGTCCGTTCCACAATGAGAAATCCCCCTCTTTTTCCGTAAACCGGGACAAGCAGATGTATTATTGCTTTGGCTGCGGGGCGGGCGGCGACGCCTACGCGTTCCTGATGGAGTATGAAAATTACAGCTTTCCGGAGGCGGTGCAGCACCTGGCGCAGCAGGCGGGCGTGGAGCTCCCGGTGGTGGAGGAGTCCAGAGAGGACCGGGCGAGGCGGGATCATAAGAGTATGCTCCTGGGGATCCAGAAGCAGGCCGCCGGGTATTACCATTACCAGCTGAAACAGGACTGCGGCGCCCAGGCCCGGGCATATCTTGACAGTCGCAGACTCACGGTGGAGACGATCCATCAGTTTGGCTTAGGCTATGCGGAGAAGACCGGGGCGGGGCTGTACCGCTATCTGAAAGGGAAGGGATACTCCGATGAGCTTTTGCGGGACAGCGGCCTGTTCCAGGTGGATGAGCGGCGTGGGATGTATGATAAATTCTGGAACCGGGTGATCTTCCCGATCACGGACGTGCAGAACCGGGTGATCGGATTCGGCGGGCGCGTGATGGGGGACGGCAAGCCCAAATACTTAAATTCCCCGGAGACGAAGATCTTCGACAAGGGACGGAATCTTTACGGCTTGAGCCGGGCGCGGTCGTCCCGGCGCAGGAACATCATCATCTGCGAGGGCTATATGGATGTGATCTCCATGCACCAGGCGGGATTTACCAACGCGGTGGCCTCCCTGGGCACGGCACTCACCACCGGGCACGCCAGTCTGCTGAAACGTTACACGGAGGAGGTGCTGCTGATCTACGACAGCGACGAAGCCGGGGTGAAAGCGGCCCTGCGGGGGATCCCGCTCCTGCGTGCGGCGGGACTCCATGCCAGGGTGGTAAACTTAAGCCCCCATAAAGACCCGGATGAGTTTATCAAAAACGAAGGGCCGGAAAAATTCCAGGAACGGCTGGATGGGGCTCAGAACAGTTTCATGTTCCAGATCCAGATGCTGGAGCGGGAGCATGACCTGTCAGATCCCCAGGGAAAGACAGACTTTTACCGGGCCGTGGCCCAGCGGCTGCTGGAATTTACCCAGGACCTGGAGCGGGACAATTACATAGAGGCTGTCGCACGCCAGTACAGCATCGCCAAAGAGCAGCTCCACAAGATGGTCAACAGCCTGGCGCTCACCGGCGCGGGCGTGCCAAAGAGTCCAAAGATCCGCACAACCTCTGAGACATCCAGGAAGAAGGCGGAGGGGGAGAGCGCGCGGGAGCGGGCGCAGAAGCTGATGCTGGCCTGGATGGTGGAACAGCCGCAGATCTTCGGCCAGATCTCGGCATATCTGAAGCCGGAGGATTTTACAACGCCGACCTATCGGAAAGCGGCCAGCCTCCTCTATGAGCAGCAGGAGAGGGAGGGGACGTTCACGCCGGTCCGTGTCTGGGATCAGTTCGAGGACGAGGAGGAGCGAAAGAAGGTGGCCTCCGTCTTAAACGGCGACCTGCCTGCGGAACTCCACAGAGGGGAGGGCAAGGCGCTTACAGACACATTATTGCGTATTTTGGAGGACAGCCTGCAAGAACAGCGGAAAAATCTAAAGCCAGGGGATATCAAAGGCCTGCAGGAGAACATGGATAAAGAAATAGGATTGAAGAAGCTGAAAATGGATCGTGGACAATTGCATATTTCTTTTGAATAAGGATAAAATATAAACAACATATGGAAGGATGGAACACCGATGGAAATAAACATGGGGAAATTCAGTGAGAAACTTGTAGAGCTCCTGGAGCTGGCGAAGAAGAAAAAAAACGTGCTGGAATACCAGGAGATCAACGATTTCTTCAAGGACACTCCGCTGGAGCCGGATCATATCGAGAAGGTCTTTGATTTTCTGGAAGCCAGCGGCATTGATGTTCTGCGCATCACCGAGGGGGATCCGGAACCCTTGATCCTGGACGATGATGATGAAGTAAAGCTGAAGGAGGAAGACGAAGTAGATATAGAGAAGATCGATCTGTCTGTGCCCGAGGGGATCAGTATCGAAGACCCTGTGCGCATGTATTTAAAAGAGATCGGGAAAGTGAACCTGCTGACGGCGGAACAGGAGATCAAGCTGGCCCAGAGGATGGAGGAGGGCGACGAGGAAGCAAAGAAAAAATTAGCAGAAGCCAATCTCCGTCTGGTGGTGAGCATCGCCAAACGCTACGTGGGCAGGGGTATGCTCTTCCTCGACCTGATCCAGGAAGGAAATCTAGGTCTGATCAAAGCCGTGGAAAAATTCGATTACCGCAAGGGCTACAAATTCAGCACCTACGCCACCTGGTGGATCCGGCAGGCGATCACCCGGGCCATCGCCGACCAGGCCCGCACGATCCGCATCCCCGTCCATATGGTGGAGACGATCAACAAGCTGATCCGTGTGTCCCGACAGCTGCTGCAGGAGCTGGGGCGTGAACCAACGCCGGAGGAGATCGCCGAGGAGATGGACATGTCCGTGGACCGGGTGCGGGAGATCCTGAAGATCTCACAGGAGCCGGTGTCACTGGAAACGCCGATCGGCGAGGAGGAAGACAGCCATCTGGGCGATTTCATCCAGGACGACAACGTGCCGGTGCCCGCGGACGCGGCGGCATTTACCCTTTTAAAAGAACAGCTGGTGGAAGTGCTGGGGACTCTCACGGAGCGGGAGCAGAAAGTGCTGCGGCTGCGCTTCGGGCTGGATGACGGCCGGGCGCGGACCCTGGAGGAAGTGGGCCAGGAATTCAACGTGACCCGTGAGCGCATCCGCCAGATCGAGGCGAAAGCCCTGCGTAAGCTGCGCCACCCCAGCAGGAGCAGGAAGTTAAAGGATTATCTGGATTAGATAAGATCAGGATACGATGATGATACGGATCTCAAAAAGGCTTGCGGCTCTCGCCGCATTGGTGAAACAGGGAAATACAGTGGCAGATATAGGCTGCGACCACGGATATCTGCCCATCTATCTGATACAGCAGCGTCATATACCAAGAGCTATCGCTATGGATGTCCGTCCTGGCCCGCTCTCCCGGGCCGAGGAGAATATCGCGGCACATGGGCTTTTGGACTACATAGAGGTGCGGTTGAGTGACGGTCTGGATGCCCTGCGGCCGAAAGAGGCCCAGACCGTGGTGATCGCAGGCATGGGCGGGCCGTTGATGGAGAGGATCTTATCAAGAGGGGCCGCGCAGCTTGCCGATGTGGAGGAACTGATCTTGCAGCCACAGTCGGAGGTGGAGCATTTCCGGAGGTTTTTGCAGGGTCTGCCCTTCGTTGTCGTGGACGAAGATATGGTAAAGGAGGACGGAAAGTTCTACCCGATGATGCGGCTTTCTTCCATTGGTGTTGAGAAAAACGGGCAGGACTGGGAGGATGCGGAATACCGTTATGGGAAGTATCTGCTGGCGGGACGGCATCCGATACTGAGGGGATATCTGTACAGAGAAGAAGAGAGGCTGGACCGATTGGAGGAGGGACTGTGCCGGGCGGGGAGCGGCCGGGCTTCAGAGCGTCTCTCTCAGGTCCGCCGGGAAAAAGAGTACGTGCAGGAGGTACGGGAAAGATATGGGTTTGACATGTAGAGAAGTGATCGAGGGATTGGAGAGGGCATACCCTCCTTCCTGTGCGGAGTCCTGGGATAATGTGGGACTCCTCGTGGGGCGGATGGACGCAGATGTGGAGAAGGTGTTTGTGGCCCTCGATCTTACAGGGGAGGTTTTAGAGGAGGCGATCGGCTGGGGAGCAGATCTGATCGTGACCCACCATCCGCTGATCTTCCAGGGCATCAAGCGGGTCAACGACCAGGATTTCATCGGAAAAAAGATCCTTGCCCTGGCGGAGAGCCACACGGCCTGCTACGCCATGCACACGAATTTTGACGTACTGGCGATGGCGGATATCAACGAAAAACTTTTGGGGCTCAAAGATACAGAAGTTTTGATGGTGACAGGCGAGGACCAGGAGGGCCATCCCCGGGGGATCGGACGGGTGGGCATGCTGGAGCCGGCCATGGATCTTGAGAGCTGTGCCCGTTTTGTCAAGGAGCGCTTTGACCTTCCTGGGGTAAAGGTATGCGGGGATCTAAAAAAGATGATCCATCGCGCAGCCGTCTCAGGCGGCGCGGGCAAGAGCATGGTCACGAGTGCGGTTTCAAGCGGTGCGCAGGTCCTGATCACTGGTGACATCGACCACCATACGGCGCTGGATGCAGCGGATCAGGGGCTGTGCATCATCGATGCCGGACATTACGGGACGGAGTATTTCTTTATCGAGCATACGAAAGATGGATTGGAAAAGATGTTCCCACAGCTCACCTTGGGCTGTGCCAAGAAGCACATTCCTTTTGTGGAACTCTAAAGCGATCGACATCAGATTTTATGGGGCAGATGAGCCGAGCTATGATGATGACAAGGAGGAGATAAGATGGAGCGACAGACAGTAACAGCAACGATCAACGGGGAAAAAAAGACTTACGACTACGGCATTTGCCTGGCCGAGATCGCCAAGGAGTACCAGGATTCCCAGAAATACCCCATCATGCTGATGATGGTAAACGGAAAACTCCGGGAACTCCACAAGACCTTGAAAAAAGACGCGGACATTACCTTCGTGACCATGGCCGATGAGGCCGGGCACAATACATATCAGCGGAGCGCCTGCCTGGTCATGCTCAAAGCAATCTACCGTCTGGCCGGGAACGATGGCGTTGACAATGTGGCAATCCATCACTCGATCGGATCTGGGTTTTATTTTACATTGGAGGGTTCTGTGCATGTGGACGAGGCTTTTCTGGAAAAAGTCAAGGAGCAGATGCACCAGATCGTGGACGCATGTCTTCCTATTAAAAAGCGTTCGGTGAGCACAGACCAGGCGATCGAGATCTTCCGCCAGCACCGGATGCACGACAAAGAAAAACTGTTCAAATACCGCCGTGTCTCTAAAGTGAACATCTACAGCATCGGCGAATTTGAAGATTATTTCTATGGGTTCATGGCGTATCACACCGGCTACATCCAGCAGTTTGACCTGATCCCCTACGACGAGGGATTCGTGCTCCTTTTGCCCGCGCGCAAAGACCCGGAGACACTCCCGGCTTTCAACCCCCAGCCGAAACTCTTCCAGGTGCAGAAGGAATCGGAAGAGTGGGGCCGCAGGCTTGAGATCTCCAACGTGGGCGAGCTGAACAACCAGATCACCCAGATGGGTCTGCAGAACGTGCTGCTGGTCCAGGAGGCATTCCACGAGGCCAAGATCTCCCAGATCGCCAAAGAGATCGCCACGGGGGGCACGAAGAAGCTGATTATGATCGCGGGGCCGTCCTCATCGGGAAAGACCACGTTCTCCCACAGGCTGTCCATCCAACTGACTGCCTACGGGCTGAAACCCCATCCGATCGGTATGGATAACTATTTCCTGAACCGGGAGGAAACGCCCCTGGATGAGTTCGGGAACAAGAATTACGAGTGCCTGGAAGCCCTGGATGTAAAACAGTTCGACCAGGATATGATGGAACTCCTGGAAGGAAAGCGGGTGGAACTGCCCAGCTTTAATTTCATAACAGGCCAGCGGGAGTACAAAGGAAATTACTTACAGCTGGGCCCAGAAGACGTGCTGGTGATCGAGGGCATCCACGGGCTCAACGGCAAGCTCTGCCGCAGCGTGCCCAGAGAGAGTAAATATAAGATCTACATCAGCGCTCTGACCAGCTTAAACGTGGACGAACATAACCGGATCCCGGCCACAGATACCCGTCTCATCCGCCGGATCATCCGGGATGCCAGGACGCGGGGTTCATCCGCCGCCCAGACGATCGCCATGTGGGATTCCGTGCGCAGGGGCGAAGAAAATTATATCTTCCCCTTCCAGGAGGAGGCGGACGTGATGTTCAACTCCGCGCTGATCTATGAGCTGGCCTGCCTGAAGGTCTATGCGGAACCGCTGCTCTTCGGCATCGAGAAAGACCAGCCGGAGTACAGCGAGGCGAAGAGGCTGCTGAAATTCTTTGACTACTTTGTACCGGTGCCCAGCGAGGCCATACCCACAAATTCCATATTGCGGGAGTTCGTCGGGGGGAGTTGTTTCCATGTATAAATTCCCTGATTTACATACAAGGCAGATCGTGCTAAAATAAAGAATACCACAAGCAGCACAGGTGATCGCGGCTGGCAGGACCGAAAGGTGCCAGGTGAGGAAAGTCCGGGCTTCACAGGGCAGGATGCCGGATAACGTCCGGTGGAGGCGACTCCCAGACCAGTGCAACAGAAATAAACCGCCCGGGGCCGGTACGATCGGCTCCGGGTAAGGGTGGAAAGGCAGTGTAAGAGACTACCGCTTGGCTGGTAACAGCCAAGGCACATGTAAACTCCATCTGAAGCAAGGCCGAATAGAGGACCATGCGGTTGCCCGCCGCGTCCTCAGGTGGGCCGCTGGAGCCTGCCGGCAACGGCAGGCCTAGATAGATGATCACCCAATGACAAAACCCGGCTTATCGTGCTGCTTGTGGTAAATACATATATTTCCAAAGGATTGAGAGCGGCATGCATAGATACAGATGTAGATATAGATGTGATAGATATAGGAAGATATGTCGGTCCCTGACAGTCCTGCTGGCATCGGCGGCCTGTGTCCTGCTGGCGTCGGCCGCAGACTGTCAGGCGGCAAGCGGTCTGGTGCAGATGCAGACGGCCGAGAAGACAGAGCTGGATATAAGCAAAGGCGACATCACGATCGGGACCTCGCGGATCAGCGGGACCACACCCCAGGGGCAGCAGGTGACCGAGGTCAACCGGGACGGCTACCATATCACTGGGGAGACAGATACATATTCGATCACGATAGAAGCGGGTGTCACCACAGAGATCCTCCTGGACAATGTCAACATCAGCCAGGTGGACACCGACGCACACGCGCTGGAGATCGAGGATGCCTCGGAGGGCGACGTGACCGTGGTCCTAAAGGGTAGCAATGTGCTCAAAGGCGGTTCCCACTGCGCGGGCCTGGAGAAAGGCTGTAACCAGACTACCTGTGTCCGGGGCGGCAGCGATTGCGACTGCGGGACGCTGACCATCCGCTGTGAGCGTTACCGGGAGGAGGGCCACATCTGCGATGAGGACTGCGGCACACTGATCGCCACCGGCGTGAACGGAGGCGCGGGCATCGGGGGCGGGGACGGCCGCAAGGCCAACCGCATCCAGATCCAGGGCGGTCTGCTCACAGCCAGCGGCGGTTATGGAGGCGCAGGCATCGGGGGCGGCTATTTCTGCGAGGGCAGCAACATCCAGATCACAGGCGGCCAGGTGACCGCCGTGGCCGGTGAGGGAAATAAAGCCCTGGGCGGCGTGGACGGTAGCGAGAGCAATTCCATCAACGGTGACTGTATCGTGGAGGCCGGTTCCCTGGGCGGTGTGACTGTCTACAAAGGGCTTGTCCTGGGCGGGAACGCAGGGACGATCCACGGCGCGGTGACCGTCAACAAGGATGCCGTCACAGGGATCTTAAAAGATGTAAAACTCACCCGGGAGGACGGCGGCCGTCTGATCCTGCCCCAGGGCGTCGCCTGGACGGTCCAGAACACCCTGCGTGTGCCGGAAGAGACATCCTCCAACAGCAGCATTTCCAGCGGACGGACGGACGGCGGCACAGTGTACGGGGAGAAAGAAGACGAAGAGGTCAAAGAGACCCGTCTGGTGCAGCCGGAGGACGGGGACGATGAAGATGCCCAGGCACCCTTTGCGAAAGGGATCTACGGCCAGACGCTGAACCAGCTGGAAGTGACCGACCAGGCCATCGAGGGCGGCGTCCCCGGGACATGGAGCTGGGCCGCGGAGGAAGATCCTGACAAGACATATCCCATTGTAAACGGGACGACTTCCTATACAAGAGTATTCACGCCCGAGGACTCCACCCGGCAGGAGGTGCGCGTGAAGATCCTCCCGGAAATGTCCTATCTGGAGACAGACAAGAAAGTCAAGATCCTATCTCCCACAGAGCCGGACGGGGCCAACGGGTGGTATAAAGGGAACATCGTCCTGGAAGCGCCGGACGGTTACCAGGCGTTCCACAGCAAGTCCGTGGGCTGGGTGGAAGAGCTGGTGGTGGCGGACGACGGCGGCTCCGGGGACTATGAATACTATCTGCGGGAAGCAGGCACGAACCTGACCACAGGCGTAAAGACGATCCGTCTGAACATCGACAGCCTCCCCCCTATCGTGGACAGCGTGACGGTCATGCACGTCTCCGGCGGTATGCGGATCCGGGCAAAGGCGAAGGACGACACCAGCCGGACCGAGCAGGTCAGCGGCACCCGGCATTTCTACTGCCTGGTACAGCCGAAATCGTCCATTAAGACAATGGGACGGGCGGCACTGATAAAAAATGAGGATACAAAGGACAACGCGGTCGGCGAATTTACCTACACAGACCTGGAGGAAGGGAAGAGCTACCAGCTCTTCGTCGTGGCAGCCGACAAGGCGGGCAATCTCTCCGAGGTGAGTGTACAGACATTTATCGCCCAGTAGCCTTAAGTTATCAGTAAAAAATGCCGACATAAAAGATAGGGACTGTCGAATTGATGAGAAGGCTTTTTGGCAGTATAGATATATAAGAACTCATGGAATATGATAGAGAAGCGACAGTCAAAGGGAGGACATGGTTTTATGAGAAAAAAGTTTCTGGCCGTAGTACTGGCTGCGGCCTTGGCATGTAATACGACAGGGGTGTCAGCGGCAGTCCAGTCGCCAGTGGCAGGGGCTTCCGTGTTTAAAAGCTTCGGAGACTTGTTCAAAGGGGACAGCGATGATAAGGAGGACACACAGTCAGACACCCAGAAGAACACAAAGAGATCCCAGGTCTACAGCGCGGATCCTGAGGCTGTGAAAGACAGCGTGGTGCTGGACATCAGCCGGGGAAATATCCGTATAACCGGGACGGAAGTCTCCGGGTACGACACAGATGGCAATCCTGTGACAAAGACCAGCTCCCGGTACGTGGTGACAGGATCCAGCCGGGAACATTCCATCGAGATCGCGTCAGGGGCGAATGCCAATATCGTCCTGTCCAACGCCAGTATCATCCGGACAGAAGCCGGGGAGAGCCCGATCTGGATCGCGGATGATTCCACAGGGGATGTGACACTGACCCTCGAGGGCACCAATACCCTCCAGGCCGGAACGGGTGCGGCGGCTATACAGAAGAACTGTACATACAATGGGAGTACCAGTAAATACGGACAGCTGAAGATTACCTGCGGGAATATCAGTCCCAGCCATATCTGCGGCGCTGACTGCGGTACATTGGTGGCCACAGCCGGGAACGGCGGCGCGGCCATCGGCGGTGCGGACGGGATGGGCAGTTCCAAGATCAATATCGTGGGCGGTACGATCACAGCGTCTGGCGGCATCGGCGCCGGAGTCGGTGGCACGGGTACAAAAGTGGAGATAGGCGGCGGCGTGATCGACGCCGGTACGATCAACAGCAAGGATAGCGTCCTCAACGGAAATGCCATACTGATGGCGGATTCCGTGGGCGATATGAAGATCACAAAAGGCGTCCTGGTCCAGAATGGAAAGGGAACGGCTTACGGCGACCTGGATCTTACCCAGGGGATGATCGATCATCTGGTGCAGAGTGGCGGCGAGCTGGATATATCTGATGGAGCGCAAGTGGCCGTGGCCGACGGTGTAGATGCATCGAAGATCAATACAAACGGCACGGGTACGATAAAACAGGAGCAATCCGGTCAGTCGGAAGAGAAATCGTCAGAAGAGGGATCATCAGAAGAAAAGCCATCGGAAGAAAAACCGGCAGATCAGGCGGTGGCCTCGGCAGAGACAGAGGCGGCGGAAAAGGAAAAACCAAGCCTTCTGCAAAAAGCGGGTAAGGCATTGGCGAAGGTTATGGGACAGGATGATGGAGTTAAGGCAGATGAAGGGCAGGAAGAGGGAATTGCTACGGTGTCAGATCCAACTCCAACCCCAATGCAAATGCCCTTTGATACGGCTATAGATTATACCATCCAAAAAGGAGGTACGAATCTTGCTGCTAATGCAGATCTGAGCTACGGTGAGCAAGTAGATATTGTAGTTAATGTTCAATTTTTAGGGAACACACCAAGTGATAACAACAGTGGAGATGGAAATGCAGTAAAGGTTTATTTACAAAAGATAGTTGAAGGACCAGGCGAAGGAGAGCTGATAGAGATTGGTCAAAAGATGGTGACCCTGCATGAAGGAAGTGAAGGAGGCCAGCCGAATGGGTATAAGGCTCCGCCAGTAGAGATACCAGTAATAATAAAAGGTGTCAATGTGTTAGATCCCGATAAGAATCAAGATGGACGATATAGATTTGTAATTGAATACACGGGTATAAGTGGCGCGTATCCTGCAAAACCAATAGTTGTACCAGGTACACATTCCGTTCATAAGGGTTCATTTCAGGACACGCCAACTCCTTCAATGACAAGAGATGCGATTGCAGGACGGAAAATAAGAGATATTTTGGATCTTGCAAGTGATGCGGAAGCCCAGAGTAAGAAACCGAGAAATCAAGCGGGAGAAGAAATACCTGGTAGGTGGGTATGGGACAAAGAAGCTGAAACTTTGGACTGGACAATGTATCCTCGAACTTCGGATTCTAAGGTGCAATTTACAGCAGAGTATGCATATACTAATACAGATGAGAAGGGAAAATATACAGGGTATGATGAAAATGGCGGATGCAGACTGACGGTAAATTTTACTATTGTTGAGCCGGAGATAGATGATATACCGCGCATTAAGTGTTCTGGAGATCAGTCGACTACAAATGGTTGGTACAATAGAAAAAACGGCGATATTACGGTTAACTTCGATGGATATCAGATATTTCAGTTTGCAGAAAAGCCGACATCTTATGATGGATGGAAACAGGCGGATGAATCCGGTCTGAAGGATAGCCTTACGTTTGGACTTGATGCCACAGATGAAACGAAATTGGATTTTTGTAATGAAGATAAAGAAGTATATGTCAAACTGAACGGTGGTAATGGGGATATCTGTAAAGCAAAAATCAAAGATTTTAAAGTGGATAGGCAATATCCAGATGTCAAGCTTGCAAGGCAGCAGCTCAGGGGAACCTCAGCAATCCTTGATTTTGAAACACCAGTTGAGTCGAATGCGAGCAGTGGCAGTGGGATAGATTATTACAAATTAGTGACACAACAGATTCCGGGAATCCAATATACAAGGGAGGACATTGTGGGTGCTCGGAGTCAGGATACAGGATTATATACGATCAATACTAACCTTTATCCTAATATGAGCTATAACGTTTATCTGCTTGTTGCAGATAAAGCGGGAAATGAGGCTCAGTTTATACAGCAATTATCAAGTGATGATGATCCAAATGCATTGCAAAAATATAATGGCTCAGTTTCTTCGTCATCTACAGATATAGATCCACTATTTTATGGCTACCGCTTTACGATGCCTAATCCGCCTCTGGAAGGTTCGATGACTTTAAAAGTATTGGACTCAGAAGGTAATGAGAAAGTAGATGGTACTATTGGAGTTGGTGATAAGATAGAAGTTGTGCTGGGAGAAGATATCAGTACAGGCGTTAGCAGATTAGATTATGAGTGGCTTTGGCAGGTAAATGGAAGTACTGTTCCGAACAATAAAGCGTTTAATGATCCGGTTTATACAGTAACAAATGATGATATCGGAAAAATAATCGTTTGTCATGCGTCAGATAAAGATGGAAATTTGTCAGGGTATATTGCGGCATCGACTTACCCGGTAGTAGTTGGGCTTGGTCCGTGTCCGGAAGAGTATAAGCCAACAAACGGACGGGTGTATAAGGATGAACAGAAACCAATATTTAAGTTTACAGGTCATGTTGGTACAGCGTATGAATATAGTATCAATGGCAGTGAGTGGGAACCAGTACCTCCTTCAAACTATCCTGATGAATTTACAATTGAGGTGGGAGATGTTACGGTTCCAGTTGGTGGTTTGAAAGTACGTGCAAAACAAACTGAGACATACTTGGCCAGCGACCCGCCATTGTCAAATGAAGAGCCATTTATCAGTAGCGGAGAATTGGATGTAACAATACAAGGTGATGCTTATTATGGCGGAACATTGCATGCGGTGACCAGTTCAGAGGCTCTCGATTCAGGACTGTTTTCTTATCAATGGAGTCGTGATGGTCAGAATATTGGCACGGGCAATAGTTATGAAGTGCAGAAAGAAGATATCGGCAAGCAGTTAACTGTTAAGATTTCTGTAGATGGTTATGCAGGAGCAGATAATTCTGCCACATCTGAGACGATCAGGAGGCGTCCGCTCAATCCGGTCATCACTGTAGCAACAAAGCAGTACGATGGCACGACGACAGCCGAGGCGACGATTACGCTGGATGGCCTGATCAACAACGATGATGTGACAGCTACTGTTACAAATGCAAGTTTTGCAGATAAGAATGTAGGTGAAAATAAGAGCGTAAGGGTCGGTACACAGCTTGAGGGAAACGATAGGAATTATTATGTTGTAGGGCAGCTCAGTTCCGAGGCAAAAGGGACGATCGAACCTAGGGTTCTGGATCTTAGCATGCAGGCGCAGGATAAAGTGTACGACGGCACGACTGACGCGGTGGTGACGATTACTGCGGAAGCCCTTCCGGGCGACAATATCCAGGTATCCGGTACAGGCCAATTTGCCGACAAGAATGCTGGGACCAACAAGACAGTCACGCCGAAAGATGTGCAGATTACGGGCACTGACGCAAAGAATTACACAGCGACAGGCAGTACAGCCTCCACGACAGCCAATATCACGCCAAAAGCGATTGAGATTGAGAGTATCACAGTTGCAGACAAGGAATACGACGGTACGGCTGATGCCACGATCACAGTTAACTTCAACGGAGCTGTGGATGATGTGAATTATTCATATACCGCTGCTTTTGATAGTCCGAATGTAGGAAAAGATAAGAAAGTCGATGCGACCATAAAATTAGAGGGTGACAGTGCGACAAACTACACTCTGGCAAACGGTGCAGCGACCGGCAGAGGAAATATTATCAAAGCATATGCTCCATATGATGAAGCAAATATACCGCAAAACCTGACTGGTATCGAAGGCAAGAAATTAAGTTCTGTCTATATTGGCCCTGGATTTAGCTGGAAGGATACAGAGACAGTCATGGCGACAGTGGGACGGCATACGTATCCGGCTTACTACAACCCGGATCCAAGCCAATACAGTGCCCGTGAGATTGAGCTGGAAGTGTTGGTACAGTGTGCAGAACACATCTGGGGAGAATGGGTCATCACGACAGATCCCACAAAAACGGATGTGGGTGAACGCCAGAGGATTTGTGGTGTCTGCGGTTATACAGAGACAGAAGTGATTCCGCGTGCGCCGTTCATTGATAATGAAGATAACAAAGTGGGATGGGGCGATATCATCCAGGCGATCAACAACGCTTCGTCCGGCACAGAGATTCCAGTCGTGATGAATGGTACAGAGACATTACCGGCTTCCGTACAGGAGGCTCTGCAGGGACGGGAGGTTTCCCTTGTACTGCATATGGGAGATGATATCTCATGGACCATCCGTGGCGAGGACATCACAGGCACGACGCTGAAAGACATCAATATGGTAGTCACGCTCTATACAGACAATATCCCTTCAGATGTGATCGATTCATATCTGCCGAACAAGACGACCGTCCAGGTGCATCTTGCATACAGTGGGGAGTTTGGATTTGTGGCGACCCTGCGTATACCGCTGGGGGATGAATTTGCAGGGAAGGCTTCGACCTTGTACTATTACAATCCGACCCGCGAACGTCTGGAAAAGATGGACAGCAACAAAGTGACATCAGATGGTATGGGACGGTATGATTTCACCCACGCCTCCGATTACGTGGTAGCCATCGACAGGCCGGCGAACGTGCAGGGCGGCGATACACCTTCCGGCAATGGAAGCGTCACGCCGATCGCACCCACAGGGACAACGACCCCAGGGGCACAGGGCGGATCTGCCACAAATGGAAACAATGGAAACACCGGAACGACGACAGGGACCAACGGCAGTACAGCGGCGGCGACCGGAACGGCCACATCCGCCAATGGAACTGTGGTGAGTTCCAACGGTGCAAAGACAGAAGATGATACACCGATCATGCTCTATCTATTCTTATTACTGGCAGGCACAGCAGGCATCACGGCAGGCGTAGCCTACAGACGGAAGAGGAAGAAGGGCAATTAAATAAAAATACAAAAAAAC
>Ga0224483_100264_pt1 | contig 15504 bp, 14 predicted proteins | sample hydfratestSal1_FD_181453 | JGI IMG/M metagenome (GOLD analysis project Ga0224483, IMG submission 181453) | Metatranscriptome of mouse feces microbial communities from Columbus University, Ohio, United States - Sal1 (Metagenome Metatranscriptome) ... | reverse complement strand
CTTTTGAAAGCTGGGGGACACATTTTTTCGTAATTCCATCTGACTACCAATTTTTTCAGCCCATTCAGACTTACATCGTCCAACATCAAAAGCCGTAGGATTCTTTTTTCTGAATTTTGCTATGCCGCCCTTTGTCAACATATCGGCAAGACATTCCCATGTCCCGCAGATACTGTCTTGCTTATAGGAAGATTTCCTTATCCAAAGTATTTACTGTACCATAAATCGCCAAGAAGAATATTTTCTCTCGACATTTCTTTTTCACAAATTCATATTCTGCTGCTCGTTTTATGCTTGAAAATCCGTTAGCTTCTTTTTCGAGCACCCATACATCATCAGGGGCAAGGGCATTGACAAAAAAGGGACTGTGTGTTGTAACAAAAAGCTGTTTAGCAAAACCAGAACCAACATTTTTTCTCATTTCACTGGCCAAATCTGTAAGATAATGATGATATAATCCATTTTCAGGTTCTTCAATAAATACCAGCTGCCGGGGGCTATGTTCATGCAGCAGTAAATAATAAGCAAAAAGTTTTAATGTCCCGTCAGACATATGCGGTGAATAAAATGGATATTGAAATCCTTTTTCCTGAAACCGGAGAACCATCTGTCCATTTTCCATATATTTAGGTTCTATAGCTATTATCCCCTGTAATTTTGCCTGAATATCTTTTAAAATTGCTTTAAATGCTGTTGGATTTTCTCTGTACATATATTGGGCAACATTGTTTAAATTGCTTCCTGTTCTATTCAGATAAGGCTGTGGTGCTGCCATCTGTATCTGGCGGGCAGAATCCGGTGAAAAATAACATAAGTACCAGCTTTTTAAGAAATTCATAAAATCAACAATACGATTATACTGTGACATAGCTCCATAGGTCGCTATCCCAAGTTTTCTTTTGTCTGCCAGACAAACCTCCACCCGTCTTCCTCGTCCGGTGATATTTCCCTCATCATCCTGCTATCCATCCGTTCCTTCAAAGGCATATCCTATTTCTCTATAATATAGTTCAAATCGGATTACCTTTTCATTCCCTTGTGATATAAGTTGTTTAAAGCCTCCTCGATTCCCCATATCACAAGCCTCTTCTACTCCTTTTTCCAGGCAATCTGCAAGAAAACCAAAAGTATCCGCAATAGTACTTTTTCCCGTTCCACTGGGGCCAATGATAGTTACCATGTTTCCAAGCGGCTCTCCCTTCTGATAGCTGAATAACCTGCCCCCTTACCCGAAAAACCGAATAATCTCTTCTGCACTAACCGGCTCCATATCATTTGCATCAACCCCTACATCATACCGCCGAATCCCCTTTTTGCGATTTTCAAGATTATAATTTTTATGATTATGCTGATGCCCATGCAGTGCAATTGCGCCTTTCCAGTAACCATTCCATTCGACAATCGGATAGTGAAATAAGATAAAACGTGTATTCAGATAAGTGATTTCCATATAATCCCGAATGGAAACAAACAATGACGGTTCAAATGCCGCACTATCTGCAAAGCGATCGTGATTTCCCCGGATAAGATGTTTTTTGCCACACAGCGAATACAAACATGAAGATGCAATCTCTGCGCCCTTCATGGTAAAATCACCAAGAATATATACTTCATCATTACTGGATACTTTATTATTCCACTTTTGAATCAATGTCTTATTCATTTCTTCTGCATGATGAAATGGTCTTTGTGTATGCGTAATTATCTTGTCATGATAAAAATGCAAATCAGAGGTAAAATAAATCATCTCATCTCCTCCTTAATCATTTATCCAATGCATCATAAAATTATTCCACCCGCACCCCATAAAACCGGCAAAGCTCCAAAAGCCCGGTATCCTTCAGTCCATGGCCCACAGGATTAATCTTCCATTCCCCATGATATTCATAAAATTCACAGACCGTCATTGCCGTAACGCCTTCATAATAATCGCTTAAATTAAACAGGGCCAGTTCCTTCCCGCTCGCCTTGTCCCTGATCCGCACATGGGCATTGCCCACCTGACTAAAGCTCCAGCCATGTTCCTTCGCCTCATTAATGGTAAGTACAAAGGCCAGACGCTTCACCTTAAGCCCCAGCCGCGGAAAATCCACCATAATCTTTTCCTTTTTTTCTCCGCCGTGTTTCCCCCCATGTATAATAGAATTATCCGGGCTGGAGGGCTGGTTATAAAACACAAACCATTCATCCCCTATAGCCTTTCCATTTTCCCCCAACATAAAACAAGAGGCATCCACATCATCTGCGGAAAATCCTGCGGCGTCCCATCCCATCTCCACCTCAATCCTACTCAGATGTCCGGGATACAGAGAAGAAAACGAAACCTTCCCGCCCTTATTCAGTACTGTACCGCCTTCGGGCCGCACTTCATAATGGGAGGTTTCCCGCCTGCTGTTTCCAGCGTTTCCATAAGAATTTTGCCGGGATGGAAAACTCCCCTGTGTTCTGCCATCCTGTCTCTGCCCTGAAAAACCCCCACTCCTCAACGCCCCTGACTGACCCTGCCCTGAAGAGCCTCCACTCCTCAGCGCTTCTGGTTGACCCTGCCCTGGTGGCAGTCCCTGATTCATCGCCCCTGCCTGTCCAACGCCTGGCTGCCTATAGCTACTCTGCTTTCTATCTGCTGCTCCTATGCTCCTTGGTATCCCATTCTGCACATCCCGCAAATCCATTGCCGGCAAAATCCGTTCCTCTCCGCCTTGTACAAGCAATGTCCCTAAATCCATCGAAGTTTTCGTCCGCATCGGAATATTTAACTCTGCCATCTTCACTCCTCACCTTCTATCTGCTGGTGTCCAAAACGCAAAAATCAACGCTCTGGCGATTTCCAAAACAGCAGCAATCACAATTAATCAATCCCCACACTGATGCCACCACTCCTCTCATTCGGCTGATAGATCACTGCCGCCGGATTATGGCTGGTCCATTCCATCATGTAGGACTCTCCGCTCGCCTGTCCGATAAGATTTCTCCAGCTTAAATCAGTCTTAAACTGCGGATCTGCACCAATAAATGCTACCATGGCATCCGGGTCAACCTCTAATGTACTTCCATCTTTCCGGTTATCCAGCACCATAGGATTCCCGTCAACCAGAATTGCTGCAAAGCTGTTCGGCCCTGTTCCCCGCAGAGTTGAAGTCATTAATCCCTTCTGGCTGATAATCCCCGAAGCCAAAAACCTCACGCTGTAATTACAATCCGCAGTAAATGCCAGAATATTTTCCGATTCCACATTTAATGCTTCTCCAGGCTGCAGACGGATAGCCACCACATGTTGCGCACGGTTGGCATAATATGTAACACTCTCTCCATTAGCTGTCACTTTCATCAACGGAAGATTTTCACCGGTAAGCCGACGCATAATCTGACCGAACATCGCCTGCATCGGATTTCCCTGCGGTCCAAGAAGAACCTTTTCAAACACATAATTCTTCGGTCCCATACACTGACCGCCCACAAATGCCCCTGCTTTCGTAAAAATCACATCTCCCGGCCTGGCTGTAACCTTTAGTGCCAGCTCATTCACCACTTCAAATACTGCCATTTTACTTACCTTCCTCTCTCTAGCTTTTACTTCTGCTAAACGTTAAAAAATATTTCAACAGTTCTTCCGCAAACGGCTCTTCCCCGCCCCGGTACGCCAAATCAGCCTTCTCAAGCATCGGCACATCAAATGCACTGTCCCCCGCAGCAAACACGCGCTCTGCTCCCAGCCGGCACTTTATCCGTTCAAGTGCCGTCCCTTTATTCAACATCTTGGGGAGAACATAGACCTTGCTCTGGTTTGTAAGCACATCTATCTTCTGCAAATCCAAACAGTCTGTAAGCTTCTTCACCGTTTCCCCTGGTTTCCTGGTTTTTGTAAATAAAAACAGTTCCTGAATCCTCCACACTTCAAAATCTCTGTTCTCATCCTCCGTTAAAACCCGCTGCCCCTTATCCAACTCGCCGCGGCAGTCCTCAACCATTTCCAGCGATCCCTGATACCAGTCCATGGCAATCTTACCTTCTTCCAGCAGCACACCCCCGTTACAGGCAAGAACATAAGAGGGAGAAATTCCCGGAAAGCAAAGCCTCTGGTACTGTTCAACTCTTCGCGTTGTTACCGGAATAAACAACATCCGCTTTTCCAGTTCCTTTAAAAGTTCCAGCGCCCGCCTGGTCATAAACGAAATTTCACGCCCATCCAGCCGCTCCACACAGAATTTCTCTCCGTCCAGCGGCCTCCTGGAGGAATAAATTAAGGTATTATCCAAATCGGAGCAAAATAAATCCATAGTCACCCTCTCTTCTATCAATAAAAAAGAAACCCAGCTCTTCGTTCTCTTAAGCACCCCGAAAAAGAACAAAAGGACTTTTAAGCACCCCGAAAAAAGCAAAAGGACTTTTAAGCACCCCGAAAAAAGCAAAAGGACATTTCCCTTAATTCAGGAAAATGCCCTTCCTGCCTATCTTAAACTGCCCCGGACGTTCTATGCTCTGCCTGTCCCGACGCCCCTGCGCCAGTCAGCATTTTCCGTACCAGATCCACCGGAATCATCGTAGCCGCAAGTACGATAACTACGATCCATCCCTTAATCCCAAACGGCACACAGCTAAACATATTTCCAATCACAGTAAACAGCGAAACCGGAATCAGACCTGCATTGACAATCAGCGCCTGGATAATAATAATCGCAAAGAATACCTTTAAAAATCCTGTATTCTCATTCAGTCCCTTAAAGATGGCAAAACCGTCATCCCTTACATTAAAGCCGTTAAACAGTGCACTTACAATAAACAGTACAAAATATGCTGTCAGATGCTGCTCTTCATTTTCAAACAGATTAATAAATACGGGTAACTTCAGATACAGAAAACTAATCAAAGTTAACCATGCTCCCATAATCACAATCTGCGTCATCATAGCTTTGCTGACAATGCTCTCATCCCTTCTTCTGGGCTTTTCATCCATATATTTTGCAAGAGCAGGCTCATTGCCCAGCATAATCGCGCCAAGGCCGTCCATCACCAGGTTGACAAAGAGTAGATGTGTTACCTTCAATGGCTCTTCCACACCAAAGAACGGCGAAATTGCACTGACCACCACAGCAGCGACATTAATCACCAGCTGGAACTTACAGAATTTCAAAATATTATGGTAAATGGTTCTTCCGTACCAGATCGCATCCTTAATTGACTTAAAGTTATCATCCAGAATAACAATCTTTCCTGCTTCCTTCGCCGCCTCGGTTCCGCTTCCCATGGCAAAGCCCACATCCGCACGCTTTAAGGCAGGAGAATCGTTTACACCGTCGCCAGTCATGCCGACCACCAGGTTCATCTCCTGGCACAGCCGCACCATACGGGATTTATCCGTGGGCAATGCCCTGGCAATTACCCGGATATTCGGAAGAATCTTCTTTACCTCATCATCCGACATTGCATTTAACTGTGCCGAGGAAAGCGCCTGATCGGAACTCTCCCTTAAAAGTCCTGCATCTTTGGCAATCGCCACCGCCGTTTCCAGACGGTCGCCCGTAATCATAACCACCTGGATTCCTGCACGCTGTACCATCTGAATAGCTTCCTTTGCCTCTGGTCTTACGTCGTCGCGGATACCCACCAGGCCGATAATCACCAGATCGTCATGGATCACATTCTCTTCCATGGTCTGTTTGGAATAGCCAAAGGCCAGCACACGCATCGCCTTGGCTGCCAATTCGTCAATCTTTTTATCCAGCACAGCCTTATCCATCACCTGCTCATTTCCATCGCCGTCCAGATAGGTCGCTGCCTTTGCCAAAAGCCGCTCCGGTGCACCTTTGTATACGGTAAGATTTAAGCCGCCAACCTGTGCCTGGCTAAATTTATTGGCCGAATTAAAGCCCTGGGACTTGATAATGGTGTATTCTGTCTTTTCCCCCAGCTCCTTAAAAGTCTTTTCTCCCATAAATTTCATCAGCGCCTGGTCTGTGGCATTTCCGCCGATTACCTTGTGCTCTGCGTCAAATAAAGACTGGGTATTTTTCCCAATCGCTGCATCTAAAAGTGATTTCACCTTCTCGTGTTTTTCCAAATCTGCAAGGGCAATGGATTTCCCGTCACCAGTAAAAAAGTCCACAACCTCCAGTCGTCCCTTGGTAATGGTTCCGGTCTTATCGCTGAACAGGATATTTAACGAACCTGCGGTTTCAATACCTTCTGCCTTGCGCACCAGTACGTTATGGTCAAGCATCTTGCTGGTATTCTGCATTAACACCAGGGAAATCATCAGAGGAAGTCCTTCTGGCACGGCACAGACGATAATCACAACCGCCAGGGATACGGCTTCCACAATATCCTTAATTACTTCCTGAATCCCCGATGCCAGATAAGAGGACACACCGCCGGCAGAAATCACAAAGAATGCCATATAAAGCACCGCGATAACCACTGCACCGATATAGCCAAAGGTAGAAATCTGCCCCGCAAGCTTCGACAGCTTCACCTGCAGCGGTGACTGCGGCTCCTCCTCCTGCATCTCTTCTGCCATCCGGCCCATCATGGTCTTTAATCCCACCTTGCGAACGTCCAAAACACCCTCGCCGTCAAAAACCACAGCCCCGCGGAAAAGTGAATGAGCGTCCACAAAGGTATCACCGGTAATCTCGTCTGCCAGTGCAAATCCTTCCGGTGCTTCGGTTTTCTTACATTCCTCGGCCTCGCCATTTAATGCTGAGTTATCTACCCTGAGAGCGCCCGAAATCAGCACTCCGTCCGCCGGGATCTTATTTCCCGACTGCAAAAGCACCTTATCACCCACAACGACATCATCTACATCTATTACCTTGATCAGGCCGTCCCGATATACCTTGCACTCATCCTTTTTTGTACTGTCCTTTAATTCACGGTACTTGGTATCACTGGCTACACCTGTTTTTGCCGATACAAATGCGACAATCAATACAGCAACAATCGTCCCCAGCGGTTCATAAATCTCCGCATAGCCAAAGAAAAACATCACAATCATTAATACTGCGATTGCCAGCAAAATCCGAATCATCGGATCGCCGAAAGTTTCCTTAAACTCTTCCCAAAAGGTTGTCGGTTCAGAATCAGGAATCTCATTTGAACCATATTTCTGTCGGGAAAGTTCCACTTCTTTTTCAGTCAAGCCATTCATTTTCATAAAGTATTCTTCTCCTCATTTTTCATGGCAGCTGTTTAGAACAAGATTCATCCCCTCACCCCAGACAGCTGCCTTAAAAACCACATTCTATGATATTTTTTACAATTCAGGTTCAGATATTCCAAGTGTACCTGATAAAATTTTATGCACGGCGCCCCGGCAGGACACAGAGGTTATCGCGAAATATAGCGGTTTGCCAGTTCCCCTACCGAATTATCATTCGTTCCCTGCCCAATGGCATTAAACTTCCATTCGCCGTTATGCCGGTAAACCTCGCCAAAAACCATGGCGGTCATTCCCGAATAGTCCTCGGTCAGGTTGTATCTGCACATCTCCATGTTATTTCTTCCGTCCACCAGACGGATAAACGCATTTTGAATCATGCCAAAATGCTGCTTTCTCTGTACTGCCTGATAAATATTCACTACAATCACAATCCGGTCATACTCAGCCGGGACATGGGCCAGTTCGACAACAATCTGCTCATCGTCGCCTTCTCCCGCCCCGGTCAGGTTATCTCCCATGTGCTGAATTGTCCCGGTAGGATGGCGGAGATTGCCGAAATAAATAATATCTTCCTTATAGGTCAGCTTTCCACCCTGTAAGGCAAATGCTGACGCATCACAGTCGATAGGTTCTGGCTTCTTGGCAAAAATTCCCGTCTTTCGCGGGGCCTCATCCCAGCCAAGACCGATAATCACCTTAGAAAGCCCTGCATTGTCTTTGGTAAGGCTGACCTTCTGTCCTTTTTGTAAGCTAACTGACATGTCCATCCTCCTGTCACATTATTCGTTCAAGCGCTCTCGCTGCGTTCTTTTTGGCCTGTTCCCTTACTTTCTTCCGGCCTGCCATTTAAGCCCCCAGTGAAATGCCTCGTCCAGCACCGGATGCCCCGAATAAAACTGTACGATTTTTTCTACACTGAATGTTTCATCATTGACATTTTCAAACAAGACCAGACCGCACATCATTTCCTTGGAGTCAAAAGAATCCATCTTAACCACCAAGTCCTCTGCTCCCGGATACTTGATAGTTACCACCGCATCTGCCTGCTGCCAGTTGGCAATGCCTTCATAAATAAACGTATAGACCAGCACCCGCTGAATCTTGGAAATCATATTTCCGTTAATCCGCAGGTTTTCTCCGCTGACTGCCGCGCCTGTCCGGTCGTCGCCGTCTAAAGCAATGTAGGGAGGATTCGTTAAGGAACCAAATGCATTGCCAAGAGCCTGCACTGCTCCTTTTCTTCCATCCTTTAACTCAAACAGACATCCCAGATCCAGGTCAATTCCCTGGCTTCCTCCCAGAAAGCTCTTCAGAAGCCCCTGTTTCTTGGGCTTGGAATTCCAGTTTAAATTCACCAGGATTTCCCCTAAACCAGAAGGTGTGCTCTTTTTTAAGCTTACCTTCTGTCCTTTTTGTAAACTAATCGCCATAAGACATTCCCTCGCTTTTGTTCGCTTTTTGTCCGCTTTCTGCAGACTTTCCAGTTATTCTATGTCAACCCCAAAGTTTGCGCACAGCGCAGCCAGTCCTCCCTGATAACCGCTGCCGATGGCATTAAACTTCCACTCGCTGCCATGCTTATACAGTTCGCCGAACACCGCCGCGGTTTCAATCGAGAAATCCTCGCCCAAATCATAGCGGAGCAGTTCTTCACCGTTTACTTCATTATAAATGCGGATAAAGGCGTTATTCACCTGGCCAAAATTCTGTCGTCTGGCTTCGGCCTCGTAGATGGTTACGGTAAATACTACTTTTTCAATATTTGCCGGCATCTTTGACAGATCCACAACAATCTGCTCGTCATCGCCGTCACCGGCCCCGGTCAGGTTATCGCCCATATGCTGCACCGCCCCGGAAGGGTGGGTGAGATTTCCGTAAAAGACAAAATCCTCCTGACAGGTAATCTTCCCGGAAGCCCCGGTTAAAAATGCAGCGGCGTCCAAGTCAAACGCCCCGCCGGTATCAAACGCATTCACATCCCAGCCCAGGCCGACAATCACCTTGGTCAACCCTGGATTATCTTTGGTCAGACTGACTTTCTGTCCCTTTTTTAAACTTACTGGCATCTTTTTTCTCCTTAATTTTCTTTAATTTACAGATTTAACTTTGTTCTCAGGCAACCTCAATCCCATAGTGTCCGCAGAGGGCCGCCAGGCCGCCGTGGAAACCGCTGCCGATGGCATTAAACTTCCACTCTCCGTTATGACGGTACATCTCGCCGACAACCACTGCCGTTTCAATCGAGAAATCCTCACCCAGGTCATAGTGGATCAGTTCTTTTCCACTGACTTCATCGACAATACGAATAAAAGCATTGGAAACCTGTCCAAAGTTCTGGCGGCGCACTTCGGCGTCATAAATGGTTACAGTAAAGGCAATCTTCTCCACATTTGCCGGAATTTTTGTTAAGTCAACTTCAATCTGCTCATCGTCGCCTTCGCCCTCTCCTGTCAGGTTATCGCCCATGTGCTTTACCGCCTCACTTGGATGGGTTAAGTTTCCATAGAAAATAAATTCTTTCTCGGTCGGACATTTTCCATTCGCCCCTACCAGAAAAGCCGAAGCGTCCAGGTCAAAATCTGCGCCGGAATCAAATGCGTTCACATCCCAGCCCAAGCCGATCATAATCTTTTTCAGTCCGGGATTGCCCTTCGTTAAGTCTACTTTTTGTCCTTTTGATAAATTAATTGGCATACGATTTCCTCCTCTTTTCTTTTCATTATTGCAAATCGGGAAAAAGCTTCCCTAAGAATGCCCTTAAACCTAAACTTACTCCGGCAGATGATAGCGCTGCTTAAACTCCGACTTAATCTGCCCTAAGCGAACCTGATCCTCCTGGCGCTGCTTCCTCGCTTCTTCCTGGATCTGCATGGTTTCATCAATGCCGTCGATAATCGTTTTCCAGGTTGTTTCCAGTGTTTCTATCTTAATCGAACTCCCTGACGCCATCCTGGCCGCCATCTTTGCCTGGTCAGCCGTATTTTTGGCATTTTTAATTAACATCTCATTCGTTTTTTCATCCAGGGCTGCCATCGCCTCGGCCTGCAAGCGCTGGCGTTTAAGCATCATTGCCTGGGCAAGAGCCTGCTTAAAGACGGGCAGGGTGATAATAAAGGCGGAATTAATCTTTCGCACCAGGTTCATATTGCTGTATTCCATCGTCTTAATCATAGGGATGGACTGCATCGCCACACTCTCCGCCGTCCGAAGATCCTGCGTCCTCTGCTCTAACATCATCAGGGAGTTTTGAAGCGTCTGGATCTCAAACTGAAGCGACGTATCGCCCGTGCTCTCCATCTGTCCTTTTAATTCCTCAATATAAGCCTCAATCTCCCGGCAGCCCTGTTCCCCGGCAAGGATGTACTTCACCAGCTTATGATAATAGTCTACATTAACCTTAAACATCTCCTCAAGCTTCCGGTTCGACTGCTTAATCTCCGATTCATACTGCTTTAGCTGGACATAAATCTTATCGACTTCATCGCCCATTGTATGGTATTTGGCTAAAATCTTATCCAGCTGCTTCTGTACCCCGCCGAACAGCTTTCCGAAAAAGCCAGGGTCCTCCCTGATTTCATCAATATCAAACTTATCCATAATCTTGGTCAGCGTCGTAAGCATCTGCCCTGAATCATTGAGCTGATCCATGTTCATACTGTTTAGCACCACATCCGAAGCCTTGGAAACCTCGTCCGCCGCCTCCGCCCCAAAGGTAACGATGGACTCCAGTTCATAGACCTGAATCGTACTGACCACATCATCCAGTTCCTGTGAATTAGCCAGTTCCTCACTCAGTCTTTTCCGATCCTCCACAATATCATACTTTTCCACAACCGCCACTTCCGCCTTGGCCTGCGGGGAAACTGCGGTCTGTCCCATCCCTGCCGGTCGTTTAAAATCTAATGCCATCACAACCTCCTTTTCCTTATCCTTATGTGAATACTATCTTAATTACCTAAACATCCAAACTTACCTAAACATCAAAACCCAAATCCGCACGCATAGCTATCCAAAAATCCGGTCAAGCCAGGATTTTTTCTGCTTTACCGCCACCCCGCCCAAATCAGGCACACGCAAATCATACAGATATTCTCCGGCCTGATGTTCTTCTAGTAAGTCATCCCGAAAATGCCGCTCCACTGTCTGATAGCCGGTAGGGACAAAAAACAGTACATCAAAACCCACCAGATGCAGATACGCTGCCAGAATCGAATCTTCCAGCGAAATCACCGCTTCCGTCGATGAAACATAAATCAGCTTTGGATTCTTTTTCGTAAAATCAAACCGCTGCGCCAGACGCAAAATCTCTTTATTTAATGCCAGTATCACTGAAATAATGGTATATTCTGTCCCATTTTCAAAGGTTTTACGGATAAGACGCTGATCCAAAAGCAGCTGAAGCTGATCCAGCAGATACTCCTGAAGTTCCTCACGCAGAAACCCCCAGGCATATTCCCGGTGCGCCTGAATTTCCTTTCTCAGCAGGCGCCCATCCTTAAGCCAGGACGTGACAAAAGGCAAGAGCTTGTCCCCGACCGAAGGCAGAATGTACGGCCCATTTCGGATCACCAGCGTATCTTCCGTTACCATGGAGCGAATCCCCGACCAGTACTTGGATACCATCCCGTCCTTTACCCCGGATACCTTGGCAAAAAATACCGGCAGGCTAACCACATCTTCTGTAATCTCAAAATTCGGCCGAAACTTTAATTCCTGATCCCATAAAATAGCAATCTCTTCATACATGGTCTGCAGTGTAATCACTTCGCTCCTGCTAAACTGCCGTTCCCGGTACAGCCCGGAATCCTGGTAAAGGATCGAGTCCAATTCCTGCTCCGCATGGAAAGCTGCCGTCCCCAGCCGCAGATCCGTGCTCACCTGCGGATACTTCTCCACCCGCATCGCCTGGTCAAAGCAAATCGAATGGATTAACGGGTCCCGAAACACCAATTCTTCACGGTTCTCAGGGTTTAACAAAAGCACATCCACTGGGAGCCGGGCCATCAGCCGGATAAATGCCTCCTTATCTTCATTTCTGCCCTTATCCTCGTTCCTGCTCCTGTTCTCATTCTTTCCGCTCTCCAAAACAATCATACATGGTATTTCCCAAAGCTTTCCCTCAGAATCCCCTCCGTCCAGAGTCCACAGCGCCTGGTGACGTTTCAGCAGGCATAACATCCTAACACCCCGGTTAATCAATTGGTTTTCCCGCATCCCGGCTTCCTTCGCCAGCGCCAGAAGCCAGTCCAGAAATACTTTTATCATCAGCCGCTGCAGTTCGTTGTTTCCCGGACATCGGATATTTGCCGCAAGCGCCCTTGCAATCTCCTCCAACGAGTTCACATTCTCCCGTGAAATTCCCTGAATCTCCTCCGTTGTAGGCGGGGAAAGATTCTCTTCCAAAATCAGAAGATTCCGACCATCCTCCTTTATCTTCTGCTGCAGCTGGTAAAGCTCTTTTAAATAAGTAAGCTTGTCCTCCACACCATTGACCTGATAAAAGCAGGTACAGACAGCAAATTCCCCGTCCTGCCCCCGCTGTGAAGGAAGCACCGCCGCATCACAAAAAGGGTTTCCCCCTGCCCATGTATTTATCACCTGTACTATCCGGGAAGGCGGACCGTATAATCGCTCAAGCCTTTGCCGGGCAGCAATTTCCTTTTTTATCTCTTTCAGCGAAAAATCTTCGGGAAAGCTTTCAACTTCCCCCAAAATCTCCAGCCGATCCGAGTACCCCGCTCCGCCGTCTGCCCGCTGGTAAGCATCTTCCCCCTCTGGAAGAAGCAGGATAATATCACAGCCCGCCCTAGAAAGCACAGAAAACAGATATAACTCGTATTTTCCAAGCTTTCCTTCGTATAGAATTTTGGGAAGGGGATTTTCCCCCAGCCGGTTGACAATGCGCTCAAACTTATAATACAGCCAGCACATAAACTTAATATACGTATTTTTCAGGATATTTTCGTTCTTCCCTGCCCGCTTCAGCTGAAAAAGAGTATCGTACACCGCATTCCCCACCAAGGTTCTCTGTTCATCCTTCATCCTGGGAAGCCATCGCTTTAAACTCGCGGTCAAAAAGCCAGGACTTAACTGGAAGTCCGTCCCCATAACCTCGCGATAATAGGCAAGGTTACGTTCATCGGGATTAGCAATCCCGCCCTCAATCACCACACCCGACAGCCGCGCCTCCTCATAATAGCGCAGAATGAGCTGCTTATCATCAGGATGATAGTGGGTAATCCGGTAAAAATAAACGCCTTTTTCCCGCCGCGCCGAATAGTCAAGAAAAAACTCATTCCATTCCTGGATTTTAACACGTTTAAACATGGATTCCTTCCTCCATACTGTGCAAGTTTTAAAACAAACAACTGCACTGTGTATGTTATACTTCTGCGAACTGCAAAATTTATGCCATCTATAAGGTAAATCCCTGGATAAACATATTGATCACCTCATAGCCCATCGCCAGGTTAATATTCTGCCCGTCATCTATCCCCGCTGTACTGATGCCAATAACCTCGCCAAACATGTTCAGCACCGCGCCACCTGAACTTCCGTGGGAAATCGGCGCAGTAAACTGAATCATGTCCACATCCCGAATTGTCCGAAAGCCGGAGATAATCCCGTCTGATACCGAATTAAACAGCCCCAGAGGGCTTCCAATTGCCACCACCTTCTGCCCGCGTACCAGCGGCGGATTTCCCTTAAACACAGGAAGCGGATGTAATCTCCGGTCAATGCGGATCACTGCTAAATCATATAACGAGTTATACTTAATAATATCTTCCGTCCGGTACTGCTTATCTTCCCCCTCAATCGAAACCGAATAAAATGAACCATGGGCCGCCACATGATGGTTCGTCAAAATATAGCCACCCTGCCCCACCATAATTCCCGAACCCGAACCCGCTGGTTCTCCATTAGGATTGTGCACCGTAATCATTACCACCGACGAAGCCAGCCGCGCCAGCTCTTCAAACGACATCTCCCGGCGAACTCCGCCCGGCCTGCGGTTTTGGTTACTCGGGGAAGAAGGCGTTCTCCCCGACCGGGGCGGCAGAACAACCGTCGCCCGTCTGCTGCTTTCGTTGTCAGTTGGCACCATCCCAGAAGATAATGTGCCGGAAGTGCTGCTATTTAATACAGGCAAATTTTCACCTGACACAGAAGGATGCAGATTAGAAGCAGGTACTGGACGAACCTGGACATCTGCACGGGAAACTCCGGCAGAACTGCCGGAAAAAACCTCCCTCCTGCGCCCCGGACGCTCAGGAAGTTTTACCCTTATCCTGCCATTCTCATTCGCAGAATCCGCACACGCAGATCCAGAAGCACTGCTATGATTTTGGTTTGCTCCCCAAAACACTGCGGTTTTTGCAGAAAATGGAAGCAATGCCGCCTCACCAAACGCTCCCAGGACAAATTTTTCCGACAGCCCCAGCCTTTCCAAATCTTCAGGAATATCCTGACGGCTCTGCAGCAAAAGCACATCCATCCCAAGTAAGGTCAGCAAATAATAAAAGAAATATTCCTGCTTTTTTACCACATTCTCCGCCACAATCTTTACTGTTTCCTTCCTGTCCCACAAAAAGATCCATCCTTCACCCAGCCAGTCCAGCCAGTAAATCATCTTTACAATAAAATTCTTCTCCTGAGAAGCATTTACCTGACTATTCTGTGCAAATAAGGTCGCCATTCTCCGACAGCCGTTTCCCAGCATTTCCGCCCATGCCTCTAATGACATTACATCCTGTCCGCACAGCACCTCATCCGTCATCTCCTGTGTTCCGGTCAAAACGCCCTGCCCTGCTGATATCCCTTTCTGCACCCTGCTGTCCCTTTGCTTTATCATCGACGGAGTAAACATTTTCACTTCCTGGCTGTCCTTCCACTGCTGATAGCTTTCCAGACAGGCGTTCACCTTATCGGGCAAAAGCATCCTGGGCAGTTCCCGAAGCCGCCGATAGACTGCTGCACTCCCCTTTGGCTTCCCGGCAAGCCCGTCCTCCAGCCGCCCAATCTCCTCCACCAGGCTGCTGCATGTACCCAGCGCCCGGATAAAATAAACATCCTTGCAAAAATCATGAATCCCGCCCTTAACATCAGCAAAAGCGGTAATGGACGAAATCGTAATCACATTATGCCGAACATCCCTAACTTCCCCTGCCATCTCAAATCCCCTGCTTTTTTGCCTAATGGTATTTCTTTTTACAAATGAAACAAAAATTCTGCAACTTATCCAATAACACTAATACAGATAATTCTATCACACATCAAACAGAAATGCCATATGTTCCCAGTGAATTTATAAGATTTATAGGGTTATTTATAAGATTTTAAGAATTTTG
>Ga0224483_100263_pt1 | contig 15510 bp, 9 predicted proteins | sample hydfratestSal1_FD_181453 | JGI IMG/M metagenome (GOLD analysis project Ga0224483, IMG submission 181453) | Metatranscriptome of mouse feces microbial communities from Columbus University, Ohio, United States - Sal1 (Metagenome Metatranscriptome) ... | reverse complement strand
GTAAAACAGAGGTGAACAATGAAGAATCAGTTGATGAAAAAGTATGAATCTATGGGGTTTGATAAGGGGCAGATGGAGGAAATCCGTCAAGGACTGGAGAAGGGGCTGGATGTGTCTTGGTATACTTCTGTAAATTATGATTGGTTTCAAATGGAAGAGATCAAGAAAGGGCTGGAACGTGGATTAGAGGTATCTGTCTATGCCAAACCGGAGATTTCTTACGACCGGATGCGCCAGATCCGCAAGGGCTTGCAAGAAGGGGTAAATCTGGCGGAAAATCAGGACCTGCCAGCAGGGTATCTGCGTCAGATTCGCAAGGCGAAACAGGGAAATGTCAATATTTTTCCTTATATTAAGGAGGGATATGAACCAGATCAGTTGGAGGAAATTCGTCTGGCGCTGGAACACAAAGCAGATGTTAATCTGTATTTGATCAAGGAATTTTTAGGAGAATCTATTCGCGAGATCCGTCTGGGAGTGGAAGAGGGGCTAGATGTATCTGTGTATGCCAAGATTAATTATGGCTGGCAGCAGATGCGTGAAATCCGCCTGGGACTGGAACGGCGGGTAGATGTGTCGGTGTATGCCAAAGAATTATACCGCTGGCAGCAGATGCGTGAAATCCGTCTGGGACTGGAAGAAGGCCTGGATGTGTCAGCGTATAAGAGCATGATGTATTCGGCAAAAGAGATGGAGCAGATCCGTAAGAATATGCAGAAGAAATCAGTTACGCATGAAGATTTTCAGTTTGAGATGCTGGAAGAACAGGCGAAACTGGCGGCAGAATGTCTGGTGACTGTCAGCCAGGATAAGATGGAGGCGTATGTAACTTTAGAAAAGGGTTCTTGCAAAACCAAAAATGAGATTATGCGGCTTCTGGCGAAGGAAAATGTTGTCTTTGGGATTAAGCAGGATGAGATAGAGAAACATATAAAACAATCGGAGAAAGCGACGCAGCGCTTTCTGGCAGCAGAAGGCGTCAGGCCAGAACGGGGCAGGGACGGCCATTATGAATTCTTTTTCCGAACTGGAATTCCGCAGATTCCTGCAGTGCGGGAGGACGGCTCGATTGATTATCAAAATACCGTGTATTTTGAACAGGTCAAAGCGGGACAGGTCATCGCTGTATATCATGAAGCACAGCCAGGCATGGGAGGAAGGACCGTGGACGGCACAGAGCTTCCGGCTCACGGAGGACAGGAAAAAAGTATTCTGAAAGGAAGAGGTTTTCTGTTATCCCAGGACAAGAAAACTTATATTGCCAGAGAATCAGGAAAAATTGAACTGAAAGACAACCGAATTACCATTCAGCCGCTGCTGGTGGTGAACGAGGTAACCATTTCTACAGGAAATCTGCGGTTTAATGGAAGTATCTGGGTGCGGGGAAACGTAGGAAGCGGCGTTGTGATACAGGCGAAGGATGAATTAATTGTAGAGGGAAATGTAGAGGCTGCGCGGCTGCAGAGCGGTAAGAAAATTGTTATTAAAAATGGAGTTTCGGGCGGCGGACTTGCCATAATAGAGTCGGCAGGAGACATTCATGGGAAATTTTTTGAAGGTGCTTCGCTGACTGCAAATGAGGGGATTTATGCTAACTATGTGATGAATTGCAATATGATAGCGGGAAAACAGATTATTATTTCCGGTACCAGAGGCGCGATTATCGGAGGCAATTCAGCGGCAGTCAATGGGATTGAGGCTCATCATATCGGCAATCGTGCCGGGCTTCTTACGAATATTTCTCTTGGTGTCAGCCAGGCAATGATAGAGAAGGAAGAAGAAGCAGAGATCAAGCTCAAAAAATTCCAGTCGGAACTGGCAATTTTTGAGGAAGCCTATCGAAAGCTGCAGAAACAGTATCCGCCAGAAGTACGTAATGAAATGGAATTGTATCTTAAGGTGGAGCAGGCGACCTATATCAAGCGCAAGCAGATGGAACTGCAGATGGAGCGGACAAAAGAGCTGGAGGAAAAGCGCAGCAAAGCAAATGAGGCGAAGATGATTGTGCATGGCGTGCTGAATGTGGGGACTGTGGTACAGATGAACGGGATGCACTGGAATGCAGCAAGCTCCGTGAAAAATGTTACCGTGCGTCTGTCATTCAAAGAGATAGGCGTATTTCGAAATTAAGGAGGAACGCGTATGAATCGGCATAAAATATTGATTGTAGACGATTTGGAGAGCAACCGTATGATTCTGGAAGAGATATTCCGCGCAAGTTATCAGATTCTGGAGGCAGAAGATACTGTGACAACACTACAGTTATTGGAAAAAAATGCCAAAGAGACGGCGGCCGTACTGCTGGACTGGCACCTGTCCGCGGAAGACGGGAGCAAAATATTGAAGGTCATGAAGGAAAAAGGCTGGATGAATGAGATTCCAGTATTAATTGTCACAGCAGAACATTCTACGGAAGTAGAGAAAAAATGTATTCAGATGGGAGCTTCTGACTTAATCAGAAAGCCTTTTGATGCAGAGGTAGTAAAAAACCGTGTCAACAATAATATTTCTCTGTATCAGCATAAGAACCGAATGGAGGAAAAAGTGCGGGAGCAGAATCAGATGCTGCGCAAACAGTATTCGGTGATGAGGCTGCAGGCACAGAAATTGAAAAAAGCAAATGAGAAAATGATTGATATTGTGTGCAATATCTTAGAACACCACTATCCAGAATTTTCAGAGAATACACAGATTGCCAGAGAAATCAGCAGGATCATTGGCAGGAATGTACAGAAAAATTATCCGGAATACAAACTGACAGATCAGGATGTGGAGGCTATCGCCGAATTATCATCTCTGCGGGATATTGGGAAATTGTTAATTTCTGACCATGTGTTGTATAAACCGGCAAAGCTCACAAAAGAAGAGACAGAGTATATGAAATCTCATACTACAAAAGGCTGTGAGATTATGAAAATGATGAAAGATTTACAGACGCCGGATTATCATAAGAAAAGCATGGAAATCTGCCGTTATCATCATGAGCGTTACGACGGCAGAGGATATCCAGAAGGATTGAAAGGAGACGAGATACCAATTTCAGCACAGATTGTATCGGTAGTGGACGCCTACCACGCATTAATCAGTGAACGGATTTACAAACGGGCGTATTCCAGAGAAGAAGCATACTATAAAATCCTTGGCGGAGAATGCGGAGTTTTCTCTCCTAAGATTATGGAGTGTTTCCGCATATCCAGAAAAGAGATGGAAGCAATTAATGCAGACACAAAGGAAAGCGCCTGAAACATGTAAGGGTCAGGAGTGAAACAATGGCGGAACAAATCAAAGGAAATATGGTAAGCGGAAATCCCGCAAAGGCGCTGATAGGTTTTACCCTGCCGATGGTGGCGGGAAATCTTTTTCAGCAGTTTTATAATATTATGGATTCCATTATTGTTGGAAATGTGGTAGGAGAGGAAGCGCTGGCAGCAGTAGGAGCTTCCACAGCGATTACCATGCTGTTTGTGATGGTGGCAATCGGAACTGGAATTGGCTGTTCTGTAGTAATTTCTCAGTTATTCGGAGCAAGGCAGTTAGAGAAAATGAAGACGGCTATTTCTACAGCCTTACTCTCTATTTTAGGATTCAGCATTTTCCTTAGTGTTTTGGGAAGCCTGATTAACCGGGGACTGATGCATTTAATGGGAACTCCGGACAACGTGTTTGAAGATGCGGCAGAGTATATGCAGATTTACTTTTTTGGATTTGCATTTCTCTTTTTATATAATGCATTTTCTGCTATCTTCAATGCGCTGGGGGATTCTAAGAAGCCTCTGCTGTTTTTGATGTTTTCTTCCCTGCTTAATATTGTATTGGATTTATATTTTGTGGCAGAGCTGGGTATGGGGGTGGCAGGCGTAGCCTGGGCGACCTTGATTTCCCAGGGGATATCGGCAGTTTTGTCTTTTTTCTTTTTGATGCGTAAGCTGCAGGCAATTGAGACAGCAGAATTTTCCAGATTTGATGGGGAAATCTTGTTTCAGATGATAAAAGTGGCGGTTCCCACTGTTATTCAGCAGTCCATTGTGTCTGTGGGGATGCTGCTGATCCAATCGGCGGTTAATCGCTTTGGCTCCAGTTTTCTTGCAGGGTACACAGCAGCGACAAAGATTGACAGTATTGCCATTGTGCCGATGGTGGCGGTGGGAAATGCGGCGTCCACCTATGTGGCGCAGAATATGGGGGCGAAGAAGCCGGAACGGATTGGACAGGGATACCGGATCTGCCTTTCGATGGCAGCCATGATCGGGGTTGCAATTGCCGTACTATTACATGTTACAGGGGATGCTTTTATTGGTTTGTTTTTGAATGCGGATTCCAGCTCAGAGGCTGTTTCTGTCGGCGCCAGCTATCTGAGTACAGTGTCAACATTCTATTTTGTGATGGGGATTATGAATGTCAGCAACGGCGTACTGCGGGGAGCAGCAGATATGGGGTGGTTTTTAAGCTGCAGCCTCTGCAATCTTGCCGTCAGAGTGTCGCTGACTTATGCATTTGCGGATGTGACAAAAGGTATGATTATTATGTGGGCAAATCCTGCAGGCTGGGCGGTTGGTCTTTTGATAGCGGTGTTTCGGTATTTTCAGGGGGGATGGAAAAGCAAGGAAATTATATAACGTCAAATTCCTTGAGTAAATAGGTTACAAATGTTATACTGAAAGTACCTAATGATACAAAAGAAACTAACAAGGAGGAGACGATTTGGACGCAAAGGAAGTGAAAGTATTAGATGAGATTTTGAAAACTCATGATTACAGCCAGACCAAAGTCATTGCCATCATGCAGGACATCCAGAAAGTGTACCGTTATCTGCCGGAAGAAATGCTCTGCTATATTGCAAAAAAACTGCACATGAGCGAGGCGAAAGTGTACGGGGTGGCGACATTTTATGAGAATTTTTCACTGGAGCCAAAAGGAAAATATGTGATTAAAATCTGTGATGGAACGGCATGCCATGTGCGGCAGTCCACTGCTATTTTGGAGGAGATTCGCAGTATTTTAGGGGTGACGGCAGCGAAACCTACCACAGACGACATGATGTTTACCGTAGAGACGGTGTCCTGCCTGGGCGCCTGCGGCCTGGCTCCGGTCTGTACGGTCAATGATGTGGTGCATCCAGCCATGACGCCGGAGAAAGCAAGGATATTGATTCAGGAACTGAAGGAAGGCAGCGCTGCCGGAGAGGAGGCTGCAGATGAGAATTAATACAAGAGAAGAGTTAGAGGCAAGGAGAAAAGAATATGCGGCGTCTTTAAAAACCCAGAGAAAGCAGATTTTGATTTGTGCAGGAACGGGATGTGTTGCCGGAGGATCTTTGAATATCTACGCGAGAATGCAGGAAATTCTTATGGAGCGCGGTATCAAATGTTCACTGGTGCTGGAGAAAGAGCCGCACGGCGAGAGTATTGGACTGAAAAAATCCGGATGCCACGGATTTTGTGAGATGGGGCCGCTTTTGCGTATTGAGCCGGAAGGAATCCTTTATGTGAAGGTCAAGGAAGAAGATTGTGAGGAAATTATTGAAAAGAGTATTGTGGGAGATGAGATTATTGACCGTCTGGTATATCATGACCAGGAGGGCAAGGCATATGAGAGACAGGATGATATTCCTTTCTATAAACAGCAGACCCGTGTGGCTTTAGAAGACTGTGGAAGAATCAATGCCGAATCCATCAAGGAATACATAGCGGTAGGTGGATATGGAGCTGTGGCAAAGGCTTTGTTTGATATGACGCCCCAGCAGATTGTAGACGAGGTATCTAATGCGTCTCTGCGCGGGCGCGGCGGCGGCGGATTTCCCACTGGACGGAAATGGGCGCAGGTGCTGGCGCAGGATGAAGAGATTAAATATGTGGTCTGCAATGGTGATGAGGGTGATCCTGGCGCATTTATGGACCGTAGCATGATGGAAGGCGATCCTCACCGCGTGATAGAAGGGATGCTGATTGCCGGAATTGCAACGGGGGCGCATTATGGATATATTTATGTGCGGGCAGAATATCCTCTTGCGGTAGAGCGTCTGCAGAATGCTATTGATAAGGCAGAAGAAAAAGGGCTTCTGGGCGATAATATTTTAGGTTCCGGTTTTGATTTTGATTTGCAGATCAGCCAGGGCGCAGGTGCGTTTGTCTGCGGAGAAGGATCTGCATTAACGGCTTCCATTGAAGGAAACCGTGGAATGCCAAGAGTGAAGCCTCCCCGAACTGTAGAAAAAGGATTGTTTGAAAAGCCTACGGTATTGAACAATGTGGAGACTTACTGTAATGTTCCCCCTATTATCAGCAAAGGCGCTGCGTGGTATAAGACCATTGGCCCGGATAATAATCATGGAACCAAGGCGTTTGCTCTTACGGGAAATGTTATGAATACAGGACTGATCGAAGTGCCTATGGGAACGCCTCTGCGCAAAGTTATTTTTGATATCGGCGGCGGTGTCAAAGGCGGCGGATTTAAGGCGGTGCAGATTGGCGGCCCTTCCGGCGGCTGTCTCTGTATCAATCCTACAGAAGACCACCTGGATCTGCATCTGGATTTTGACTCTCTGAAAAAAGTCGGAGCTATGATTGGCAGCGGCGGTCTGGTAGTTATGAATGATAAGAGCTGCATGGTGGAAGTGGCAAGGTTCTTTATGAATTTTACGCAGAATGAATCCTGCGGCAAGTGTATTCCCTGCCGGGAAGGAACCAAACGGATGCTGGAGCTTTTAAATGATATTTGTGAGGGCAGGGGAACCATGCAGCATATCCAGCTTTTGGAGGAGCTTGCCTCTACGATTTCTGCCACGGCGCTGTGCGGTTTGGGCAAGACCGCGGCTTCTCCGGTGGTAAGTACGATGAAGTATTTCAGAGAAGAATATATTGCTCATGTGGTGGAGAAAAAATGTCCTGCAAAGCAATGCAAAGCATTGGTAACTCTCCAGATTGATCCGGAATTGTGCAAGGGCTGCAGCAAGTGTGCAAGGCTTTGCCCAGTGGGCGCGATTTCTGGTGAAATCAAGAACCCGTTTACCATTGATACAAGTAAATGTATTAAGTGTGGAGCCTGCAGAGAAGGCTGCAATTTCCACGCGGTAAAAGAAGTCTAGGAGGGAACGGACATGGAAAAATATATGATAATTGACGGAGAGCGTGTACCGTTCACCGATGAGAAAAATATTCTTGCAGTGATCCGCAAGGCAGGGATTATTTTACCAACTTTTTGCTATTATTCGGATCTGTCTATTTATGGCGCCTGCCGTATGTGCGTGGTGGAAGATAACCGGGGAGGGATCGTGGCGTCCTGTTCCACTCCGCCGAAAAACGGCATGGAAATCCGTACGAATACACCGCAGCTTTACTATCACAGAAAACGTATCTTAGAGCTGCTTTTGGCGGCGCACTGCAGAGACTGCACCACATGTGAGAAAAATGGAAAATGTAAGCTGCAGGAACTGGCAAACCGCTTTTCTATTCCAGGCGTGCGGTTTGAGAACACCAATCCTATTCGCCCGATTGATACTTCTTCCAAGGCAATTGTGCGTAATCCCAATAAATGTATTCTCTGCGGCGACTGTGTGAGGGTGTGCAGTGAAATTCAGCATGTAGGAGCTATTGATTTTGCACATCGGGGAGCGGATATGGAGATTTCCACCGCGTTTGGCAGGGATATTGCGGATACGAACTGTGTCAACTGCGGGCAATGTGCGGCTGTATGCCCTACAGGAGCCATTACCATTAAAAATGATACACATGACGTATGGGAGGCAATTCACAACCCCAATAAGCGGGTGGTGGTACAGATTGCACCGGCAGTCCGTGTGGCAATCGGTGAGGGTTATGGATATGACCCTGGAGAAAATACAATTGGAAAACTGATTGCTTCCCTGCGTATGCTGGGCGTGGATGCGATTTTTGACACTTCTGTGGGAGCAGATCTCACGATTATGGAGGAATCGGAAGAACTGGTGGAGAGTTTGGAAGAACAAGACCGCAAGTATCCGTTGTTTACTTCCTGCTGTCCAGGCTGGGTACGCTATGTGGAGACGCAGTATCCTCATATTATGCCCTATGTGTCCACCGCAAAATCCCCTATGCAGATGTTTGGGGCAGTGATTAAGGAATATTACAAGAAGCAGGATAAGAAGGAAAAGAAAGAGACGGTGTCAGTTGCCATCATGCCTTGTACCGCTAAGAAATTTGAGGCGTCCAGAGAGGAATTTATCAGAAACGGCATACCCGATGTGGACTATGTGCTTACCTCAGAAGAAGTGATTGGCATGTTGAAAGAAATCGGCATTCGTTTTGACCGTTTGGAGCCGGAAGCTTACGATATGCCGTTCTCCATTTATTCCGGAGCCGGAGTGATTTTCGGGGCCACCGGAGGCGTGACAGAGGCGGCGGTCCGCCGGGTAGTGGCGGATAAGAGCCCCAAAGCATTAAAAGAAATTGAGTTTATCGGTGTCCGGGGTATGGAAGGCGTGAAAGAATGTGAGCTTGATTTGGGAGAGCGTAAAGTGCGGATTGGCATTGTCAGCGGACTTGGCAATGCAGACAGCCTGCTGCAGAAAATTGAGAGCGGAGAAGAGCATTTTGATTTTGTAGAAGTGATGGCATGTCCCGGCGGCTGCGTTGCCGGAGCCGGTCAGCCATTTGCCCGCTCTACCGAAAAGCGGATGCGTGCGGAAGGTCTTTACAAGAATGACAAAGCGCTTCAGATTAAGCGCAGTGAAGAAAATCCTCTGGTAGATACGTTATACAACGATCTTTTGAAAAACCGGGAGCATGAACTTCTGCATGTGAATTATATGCATGAATAGAAATGGAATGAAATAATGAGAACACAGGAACAGATGAAGAACTCTGTTTTCTGTGTTCTTCTATTAGGAAAGATCTGTGCTGCGAAAGCGTCCGCGGCAGGCGCAGCACAGTGAGCCAGCCCTTTATGAATGAGGGGCTGGGGAAGCTGAAGCGGCCTGTCCGCTTTGTCCTGTATGGCAGGTTTTATGCCATATCAGGATGGAGGAAGAGGTAAAGAATTCCAGAAATTATGCCGAAAAAATATAGAGAAAGGAGGACTGCTATGAATGTTTCGCTGACAAATATAGGGACAGACACATATCGGAAAGGTTCTGTTTTTGCTGGAGGTCTTCCAATGATGCAGAATAATGGGCTCAAGAGTACCCAGGAGAAGGCAGAGCGACAGCAGAAGGCGCAGAACGAGGTAGCATTCTGGGAGAAACAGAAGGAAAATCTGAAAGATAAGGAATGTGACACAGTAGAGGAAATTGCTGAGAAACTCAAAGCGCTGCACAGTTATGAGGATGAGATTGCGGCAGTAAAAGAATCCTTCAATAATGAGCAGATGTGGCATGTGATGGACGAAGCGCAGGAGCGCGGAGAGAAGATTGCAGAAGCTGCCGAGAAGATGGAACCCAAGACGCCGGAAGAGAGACGGGAAGAGGCTGCCGAGGAAGCTCTGGGTACAGAAGAAGACAAGAGTGCAATGGAGGAAATGCTGGACGACGTTTCAGATATGGCAGAAGAAACCGAAGAGATGGCAGAAGAATTGCAGAATCTCAAAGAAACGGCAGAAGAACTGGAAGACAATGCCAAGGAAGCAGAAAATCTTCAGCAAAGCGAAGGGGCTTTGTCAGAGATTACGCAGCAGATGCAGGAGATCCAGGAGCAGAAACAGCAGGAAATGGAAGAAGAAAAGCTTGCGGCAAGGCAGGCACAGAAACTGGGAGCATATCAGCCGGAAGAGAAGAAGTATCTCTATCAGGGAATGGATATCAGGGTTTAAAATCTGGTTCTGACCGATAACTACAAGATAAGAAAAAGAAGCGTTACTGGGGTGTGATATCCAGAAGACGCTTCTTTTTTGTTATAGGGGATTTAGAGAATATTTACATTTCCGCTTTCACATTCGATGGAGATACTGCTACCTTTTCCATTGTCTTTGTGATAATGCACCTCGCCGTCTTCATCTTCTTTGATTTTATGGCCGTCCAGTTTTACAGTGCCGTATTCTGTATTCAGGTTGTAGTTGTAGTTTGAGGCGGAGTCAGACAGCGCCAGTGACACATCACCGTAAGAGCTTTTTATTTTAGTTGTGCCCAGTACCGCCTGGCCGAGATCAAGATTTCCAGAATCCATGGAAATGCTGCTGTTTTTCACATGGATTTCATCGACGGAGCAGTTTCCATATTCATTGGCTAGGGCCAGAGTTTCCGTTTCCAGTTTGGAGAGCGAGAGATTTCCGCTGTCCAGCGTGATTGCCGCTTTGCTGGAAACCTGAAACTTATCTCCGGTTATATTTCCATATTCGTTGTCAAGTTCCAATGTATCACAAATAATCGTGTTCAGTTCCAGATTTCCAGAGTCAGCGGCTATGGACAGAGTTTCCCCAGAAAGAGAATCCACAGTAAGATTGCCGTACGCAAGCTTGATATCGGCGTTTTTTGCCTGAATTTCACCGATTTCCATATTTCCGCTGTCATCTGAGACATTCAGCATGTCAAAATATGTTTGTTCAGGTACATAGAGCGTAACGTAATAAGGTTCCTGTCTGGCGGTTAAATTCTGAGGAATGAAAAATATGTGAAAGCCGCTGCGGTACTTTGCCTGAGTGTCCCCCTCCTGAAAATGAAATCTGCCGTCGGACACCTCATATTGAGGCTCTTCACAGGAGCCGTCCATATGATATTCCAGATAATAATCATCTCCCGGCAGAATGGAGAGATTGCTGTAGCTCAGCGTTATGGAAATCTCAGAGAATTCTTCCAGCTTCGTCTTTTGCAAATCCCAGGGTTTGGGAAATTTTTCTTTTCTGGCTGAAACATTATGGGATAATGCAGCCCCTGTCCGGATTCCCTGGGCAATTACCATACCGGAGCAAACGGCTCCAGAAAGTATGGCAATGCCAAGAATAGCAGTTAAAATTTTATTTCGTTTCATTTGAATGTCCTCCTTTGAGTGTTCAAAATGTGCGGATAACCTGTTCTATTAATTAGAACGAGTCAGCGCAGCAATTGACTTCAAATCAGACATCCGTTTTAGGCTGAACTTTTGCCAGATTTTTCTGTGCAGTGGATAACATCAGTTTGATACGGTTCAATTGGTTCACCTCGGAAGCTCCCGGATCATAATCAATCGCCACAATATTGGCAAGCGGGTACTGATGGCGTATTTCCTTAATGACGCCTTTTCCGACCACGTGATTGGGCAGGCACCCGAAAGGCTGGGCGCATACAATGTTGTCCGTGCCAGAGTGAATCAGTTCCAGCATTTCTCCGGTGAGGAACCAGCCTTCTCCGGTCTGATTTCCCTGAGAGACAATGGGATCGGCATATCTGGCAAGGGTTTCAATGCGTGCCGGAGCCTCAAAATGCCGGCTTTTCTCGAATTCTCTGCGTGCGCTTTTCCTCAGCCATTCTAATGCTTTGATTCCCAAATTTGCGTTTCTGGCGCTGGATTTTCTGGTTCCCAGGTATTCAGCTTTGAAATTATTATTGTAGAAACAGTAGAGCAGGAAATCAGTCAAATCTGGAACTACAGCTTCTGCACCTTCTGCTTCCAGCAGTTCTACGAGGTAATTGTTGGCGGCAGGCAGAAATTTTACGAGAATTTCTCCTACGATGCCGACTCTGGGTTTTACTTCGTCAGTCATTGGCAGTCTGTCAAAATCTTGTATAATCTGGCGGCAGTACTGTTTGAACTTCCGATGGGAAATCATTTTATCTCTGGAGACAAAATCAATGCATTTCTGTTTCCATTTCTGGTGGAGTGCATTGGCGGCGCCGGGTACTGTCTCGTAGGGCCTAGTACGGTACAGGCAGCGCATGAAAATATCTCCGAAGATCAAGGCATATAAACCTCTTTGCAGCAGGGGAAGCGTGAGCTTAAAGCCAGGATTTTCTTCCAGACCGCTGAGGTTGATGGAGATAACCGGGATATCGGGGCAGCCTGCTTTTTCCAAAGCCCGCCGGATAAAGCCGATATAGTTGGAGGCGCGGCAGCCGCCTCCGGTCTGGCTGACAATGACGGCTGTTTTCGTCAGGTCATAGTTGCCGGAAAGTACGGCTTCCATTATCTGTCCCACGACCATCAGGGAGGGGTAGCAGGCGTCATTATTTACATAGCGAAGCCCCATATCAACGGCTGATTTACCGTCGTTGCCAAGTACCACTATATTGTAACCAGAAACCTGAAATGCAGGCTGAAGCAGTTCAAAATGGATCGGAGACATCTGAGGGCAGAGAATAGTGTAATTTTTGCGCATTTCCTCTGTAAATATCACTCGCTTGTAACTGGAAGGCATAATCGTACGGCTTTTCTTCTGTTTTTCCTTGACCCGCAGAGCTGACAGCAGAGAGCGGATACGGATGCGCGCCGCACCGAGATTATTGACCTCGTCAATTTTCAGGCAGGTGTAGATTTTACCTGATTTAGACAGAATGTCGTTCACCTGGTCAGTAGTGACAGCGTCCAGTCCGCAGCCGAAGGAATTGAGCTGGATCAGGTCCAGATCATCTCTTGTTTTTACAAAATTTGCGGCGGCATATAATCTGGAATGGTACATCCACTGGTCCATTACCATCAGAGGCCGTTCTACTTTTTGCAGATGAGAGACAGAATCTTCTGTGAGCACGGCAATTCCGTAGGAGTTAATCAGTTCCGGAATGCCATGGTTGATTTCCGGGTCTGTATGATAAGGGCGTCCGGCAAGCACAATGCCCCGATGCCCGGTTTCCTCCATATATTTCAGAGTTTCTTCTCCTTTGCGGCGTATATCCTGGCGCATGTCTGCCAGCTCCTGCCAGCCAGCGTCGACAGCGGCGGTTATTTCGTCTCTGGGGATGGAAAATTCTTGTGAAAATACCTGCACAAGCTGTCTGGTAAGCACTTCTTTGGAAGCAAAAGACATAAAAGGATTCAAGAAGCGTACTTTGCCGGAGGTAATTTCATCCACATTATTTTTAATATTTTCAGCATAGGAAGTGACAATGGGACAGTTGTAATGGTTATTGGAATCTGGAAATTCATTTCTCTCATAGGGAATACAGGGATAAAAAATGAAATCGGCCTGATTCTTTATCAGCCAGGACACATGCCCATGTGCCAGTTTAGCAGGATAACATTCTGATTCGCTGGGAATGGATTCTATGCCCAGCTCGTAAATTTTCCGCGTGGATTGAGGAGACAGCAGCGTGCGGAATTTAAGAGTACAGAAAAAGATTGCCCAGAAAGGATAATTTTCGTACATATTCAGCACGCGTGGAATGCCTACAGTTCCACGGACTGCAGTGTCTTCTGGAAGAGGAGCGTAATCAAAAATACGGTGGTTCTTATAAGCAAAAAGGTTGGGGATTTTTTCTTTATTTTGTTCTTTGCCCAGCCCTTTTTCACAGCGGTTTCCAGTGATAAAGCTGCGGTTTCCGGAAAAGCGGTTGATGGTCAGCAGGCAGTGGTTTGTACAGCCCTGGCACCGGGATAATTTTGTTTCCACCTCAAGAGCTTCAATTTCCTGAATGGACAGCATGGTGGTTTCAGGATGGTCCTCATACCGTTCTCTGGCGATGAGCGCGGCTCCAAACGCCCCCATGATACCTGCGATATCCGGGCGTACGGCATCGCAGCCAGATATTTTTTCAAAGCTTCTAAGTACGGCATCGTTATAGAAGGTGCCGCCCTGTACGACAATATGTTGTCCCAAATCGCGGGCGTCGCTGACCTTGATTACTTTAAAGAGTGCATTTTTAATGACGGAGTAGGCAAGTCCCGCTGAGATATCAGCTACTTCAGCTCCTTCTTTTTGCGCCTGCTTTACTTTGGAATTCATAAAAACAGTGCAGCGTGTCCCTAAATCAATGGGATGTTCGGCAAATAAAGCAGCCTGCGCAAAGTCCTCTACAGAATAATTTAAAGACTTGGCAAAAGTTTCAATAAAGGAGCCGCATCCAGAGGAACAAGCCTCATTTAACTGTACGCTGTCAACAGTCTGATTCTTGATTTTGATACATTTCATATCCTGGCCGCCGATGTCCAGAATGCAGTCCACTTCCGGATTGAAAAATGCTGCGGCATAATAATGGGCAACGGTTTCCACTTCTCCCTCATCCAGCATAAAGGCAGATTTCAGCAGCGCTTCTCCATATCCGGTAGAGCAGGAATGGACAATTTTCGCCCCTTCTGGCAGTAAATCATAGATTTCCCGCAGGGCGAGCGTTGCAGTTGCAAGTGGATTGCCGTTGTTGCTGCTGTAAAAGGAGTACAGCAGAGAGCCGTCTTCCCCTACCAGAGCCACCTTGGTGGTGGTAGAACCGGCGTCAATGCCAAGAAAGCATCTGCCCTGATAGGTAGACAGTTCACTGGTCATGACATGGTGTCTGCCGTGGCGCCTCTGGAATCTGAGATATTCCTCCTGATTTGAAAATAATGGTTCCATCCGTTCTACTTCAAACTCAATTTGGATGCTGCCAGAGAGCTTTTCTAAAATATTATTTAAATCCATGGAAACTTCCTGCTTAAAATTTAAAGCAGAACCGATGGCTGCAAACAGATGGGAATGTTCAGGGCTTATAATATGCTCCTGGTCCAGCTTTAAGGTGCGGATAAAGGTTTCTTTTAACTCTGACAGAAAATGAAGAGGACCTCCCAAGAAGGCAACATGTCCCCGGATCGGTTTCCCGCAGGCGAGACCGGAAATTGTCTGGTTTACTACTGCCTGGAAAATAGAGGCGGACAGGTCTTCTTTGGAAGCTCCCTCATTAATCAGGGGTTGGATATCAGATTTGGCAAATACTCCGCAGCGTGCCGCAATGGGGTAAATTGCCTTATAATTTTTGGCGTAAGTATTTAATCCGGTGGCGTCTGTCTGGAGCAGAGACGCCATCTGGTCAATAAAGGAGCCAGTGCCGCCGGCACAGATTCCGTTCATGCGCTGCTCTACATTTCCTCCTTCAAAATAAATAATTTTCGCATCCTCGCCGCCCAGTTCAATGGCAACGTCCGTCTGGGGGGCATAATCCTGCAGAGCACTGGAGACAGCAATCACTTCCTGGACAAAAGGAATTTCCAGGTGCTTTGCAAGAGTCAGTCCTCCTGAGCCAGTAATTACTGGCGATAAAAATATATTTCCAAGAGCATCATGTGCCTTTGAGAGCAGATCGGAAAGAGTTTCCCGGATATTTGCGAAATGTCTCTCATAGTCAGCAAAGACCATTTCATTCTCCTGGTTTAATATTGCAATTTTTACAGTGGTTGAACCAATGTCAATGCCCAGCCGGTGTAAATTTTGTTTATTCATATTATTTCCTCCATTCTGTGCGCCTTTTGCACAAAACTCATGGCCGCCTGGCTCATCGCTCGTCAAAATAAATCATTTTTTTTACAATTTCTTCCTATTAAAATGTAACTCTGAAATCAAGCAACGTTTATTATACGACAGGAAATTACAAAAAACAATTCATTTTGCAGATTTTATAGAATGTTTAGAATCTGTAGGATATTTTTTCAGGTTTCTTTGTGAAAT
>Ga0224483_100260_pt1 | contig 15604 bp, 13 predicted proteins | sample hydfratestSal1_FD_181453 | JGI IMG/M metagenome (GOLD analysis project Ga0224483, IMG submission 181453) | Metatranscriptome of mouse feces microbial communities from Columbus University, Ohio, United States - Sal1 (Metagenome Metatranscriptome) ... | reverse complement strand
CTGTACTGCCATTCTTTCCACCTCTATTCTATTTATTCACTAAGGCACAATAATGCTTTATTCAGTATACCATTATGTTAAAATATTGTCAAAGGGAAATACCTGCCAAATTTTGGCAAAAACTTCCATATTAATTCTATCTTATTTCAGGCAGCAAAAGGGGGCTAACATCAATTAGCCCCCGCCGCCAGCCCCCTATACCGCAAACTGGCTGTGATAAAGTTCAGAGTAAAACCCATGCTGCGCCAGCAGCTCCTCATGGCTGCCCTGCTCTAAAATATGGCCGTCTTTCATTACTAGGATAATATCCGCTTCCTGAACCGTAGACAGGCGGTGGGCTACAATAAAGCTGGTACGCCCTTCCATCATTTTTGCAAAAGCATTCTGTATTTTCATCTCTGTCCTGGTGTCAATAGAAGAAGTGGCTTCATCCAAAATCAGCATAGGGGGCAGGCAGAGCATCACGCGGGCAATGCACAAAAGCTGTTTCTGCCCGGCGGACAGGCTCCCCCCTTCCTCCCCAATTACCGTATCATACCCTTGGGGCAGGCGCTTAATAAAGCTATGGGCATGGGCCGCCTTCGCCGCCTCCACCATCTCCTCCTCGGAAGCTTCCGGCTTACCCATCAGAAGGTTCTCCCGTATTGTCCCTGCTTTCAGCCAAGTTTCCTGCAGCACCATCCCATAACTTTTCCGGAGGCTCTTTCTTGTAACCTCCCGGATATCCTTATGCTCCACCTGAATGCTTCCGCCATCCACGTCATAAAACCGCATCAGCAAATTGATAATTGTAGTCTTGCCGCACCCGGTAGGCCCTACGATCGCCACCCGCTGCCCCGGCTTCACTTTCAGGTTAAAATCCTCAATCAGCTTTTGCTCAGGCGCATAGGAGAAATATACATGCCCTAAGCCCACATTCCCCCGCACGTCCTCAAGCACTTCTGCACCCTCTTTATCTGGAACCTGGGCTTCTTCCTCAATCAAACGGAAAATACGCTCTGCACATGCCAAAGCGTTTTGCAGCTCCGTCACCACGCCTGAAATCTCATTGAACGGCTTGGTATACTGGTTGGCATAGCTTAAAAAACAAGAAAGCTGCCCGACTGAAAGCACCCCCCGCATCGCAGAAAACGCGCCTACCAGCCCTACGCCTGTATACACCAGGCTATTGACAAACCGGGTGCAGGGATTGGTCAGGGATGAAAAAAATGTTGCCTGTAAGGACGCCTTTTCCAGACGGCGGTTGATTTCATCAAACTTTTCTAACACATCCCCTTCCTTAGAAAATGCCTGGACAACCTTCTGGTTCTCTATCATTTCATTCACCAACGCCGTCTGCTCCCCCCTGGTGGTAGACTGGAGCATAAACATAGAAAACGTCCGTTTTGCAATAAAACTCGCCACAAATAGGGAAACTGGGGTAATCAATACCACCACCAGCGTAATCTTCACATTGATGGCCAACATAAACAGCAATGTCCCTAAAATTGTGACAACCCCTGTGAACAACTGGGAAAATCCCATCAAAAGCCCATCGGCAAATTGATCCACGTCCGCAATGACCCGGCTGACCAGTTCCCCATGGGAATGGCCGTCAATAAACTTTAATGGAAGGACTTCAATTTTGGCAAAGGCTTCCCTGCGGATATCCTGGATCACTTCATAAGTAATCTTATTATTGCATACGTTCATCAGCCATTGGGCGAATGCCGTAAGCCCGGTAATCACCCCTATTTTGCCCAGCAGCCGGAAAATAACTGCAAACTCCACCTGCCCAGGCGCCAGGATACGGTCAATCACCTGCCCGGTCACCACTGGGACATACAAGGTAGACGCCACCGTCACCACCGCAAATATCAAGGACAACGCCAGAAAAACCTTATACTTTTCTATATATTTTAATACTTTTTTCATAGTTCCTACTTGACTTTTTTTCACTCGCTCTTTCATGGCTGCCTCCTACTGCTTTTTGTACTGGGATTCGTAAATCTCCCGGTAGACCCCACAAGTTTCCAGCAATTGCCCATGGGTACCAATGCCTGCGACCTCCCCATCCTCCAGCACAATGATCTTATCCGCATGCTGGATTGAAGAGGTACGCTGGGATACGATAAATACGGTAGGGTTCCCCTCCATCTCCCGAACCGACTTGCGCAGCTTCGCATCTGTGGCATAATCCAAAGCCGACGCGCTGTCGTCCAAGATTAATATCTCCGGCCTGCGCACCAATGCCCTGGCAATGGTAAGCCTCTGCCTTTGCCCGCCGGAAAAGTTCTTCCCTCCCTGCTCCACAAAAGCCTCTAACTTCCCTTCTTTGCCTTCCACCACTTCCCATGCCTGGGCCACCCGCAGCGCATCCTTCAGCTCGTCTTTTGTGGCGTCCGCCTTCCCCCAACAGAGGTTTTCCTTTATTGTCCCTTTAAAAAGCACTGCACGCTGCATGACGACGCCTACTTTTTGGCGCAGCTCTTCTAATGAATATTCTTTTACATCCTTCCCATTGATGCGCACCTGGCCTTTTGTGGCGTCATAAAACCTGGGGATCAAATGCACCAATGAAGTCTTGCCAGAGCCAGTGCCGCCGATAATGCCAATGGTTTCCCCTTTTTTAACAGAAAAATCAATGTCAGACAGGCTTTCGCCCCCCGCCCCCTGATAGGTCAGCCCCACATGGGAAAACTGGACTGCCGGCGCCTCCGGGGCGCCTTCCACTGCTGCAGCGACAGGCGCCAGCCCTTCCTTTTCCTTGGGCATGCTGCTTTGGATTTCCAAAATAGACTGCACGCGGTTGCCGCACGCCACCGCCTTTGTGATTGTCACAATCAGGTTGGCAAGCTTAATAAGCTCCACCAAAATCTGGGACATATAATTGACAAGGGCAACCACTTCCCCCTGGGTCAACACCCCGGTATCTACCTGAACCGCCCCAGTATACAACAAGAAAATTGTGGCTCCATTGATAATTGCATATGTGACGGGGTTCATAAACGCGCTGATTTTGCCTACATGGTTCTGCATGGAGGTAAGGCTTTCTAAGCCCTCCTCAAACCTGGATTTTTCCTCTTCTTCCTTATGGAAGGCACGGATTACCCTTGCCCCGGTTAGGTTCTCCCTGGTGATGCCCAAAATCCGGTCCAGCCGCTCCTGCACCTTTTTGTACAGGGGGATACTGGCTGCCATCACGCCAAAGACCACAAAAGACAGCAATGGGATTGCCACCACAAAAATCATTGCCGCTTTGACGTCAATGGTGAATGCCATCACCATTGCCCCAAACACAATAAAAGGGGAACGCAAAAACAGGCGCAACACCATATTTACGCCGGACTGCGCCTGGTTGATGTCGCTGGTCATCCTAGTAATCAGCGTTGCCGTCCCTGCCTGGTCAATTTCAGAAAAAGAAAATGTCTGGATATGGGCAAACAGTTGATGGCGCACCTTCGTCCCAAACCCTGCCGCCGCTTTTGCCGCAAAGTATTGGGCTGTCACAGAACATAACAGCCCAATCAACCCCAATGCCACCATCACTAAGCACATACATAGGATATAGCCGCTGTCCCTGTTTGCAATCCCCACGTCTATAATGGCCGTCACCACCAGAGGCACAATCAATTCAAAAGACGCTTCCAGCATTTTAAACAGTGGGGCAAGCACGCTCTCCTTCTTATAATCCTTTAAATACACAAGTAATTTTCTCATGGGTTTTCCTCTTCTATTTTTATATATTTTTCCACCTTTTTCCTATTATAATACTCCTATCTCCAGTTTTTCAATCATAAATCCGATTTTTTAGCGTCAGAACAGATAAGATACGGCCGGCTGCCGCTAGATTTGCCTATAGGGAAAGCTGAGCGATTGCATTAACCCTTTCGGTCAGCTTTTATTTTTATGAAAGCAAGGATATCCTCCTGATCTTGGAAAGAAAGCTTGCGGAAAGACACCAAAAGCTGCAATTCCTTTGCAGTGATATCATAACATGCCTTGAAATTGGCGCTGTCTTCTGCTTGCAGGGAAGAAAAGGAAATCGGCAGAAAGGCTTAATTCAGGCTACCGAATTAACCGTTCGTCCGATGACGCTGCAGGGTTAAAAATATCTGAAAAAATGCGGAACCAAATCCGCGGGTTAAGCCGCGGGAAACAAAATACGCAGGACGGGGTCTCATGGGTCCAGGTGGGAGACGGCGCAATGAATGAGATAACAGAAATTGTGCAAAGAATCCGCGAGTTAGCTGTGCAGGCCTCCAACGATACGAACAGCGTGGGCGAACGGGAAGCAATTAATCAGGAAATCAAAGAGTTGAAGAAAGAAATCAATATGATTTCCTGCAATACAGAATTTAACAAACACAAAGTGTTCGACAATGATGACCTTATCATGTCAGTAGGCGGCAGCACAAACGACCTCCAGGTTTATAACGCTACCTACGATAACGCAACAAAGGACGTGACCTAAGTCGGGTTTTTCCAGCCTACCTCTGTTCAAAACCTTTTAAATGCCGGACTAAAGCTGCCGCCAATGCCCCAACCGCCACCCCGGCGGCAGTCCCTGAGAGAACCAGCACCGGAAGGTAATACATCAGGCTTGCATTCTCCACCACCAGCATGGCGGCGGTAAGCTGCCCAATGTTATGGGACACGCCTCCTAAGACGCTAATGCCCGCCAAGGAAAATAATTTTAATTTTTTCGCCCCAACCATTGCAAGGAGGCTGAATGCGCCGCCTGTAAAACTGTATAAAATGCCCGCCGGGTTGCCAAAGGTGAAGGAGGTCAGCACCACCCGCACCAGGGACAATGTGCAAGCCTCTTTCACCCCCATCATTTCCAAAGCTACAATCACCACCAAGTTTGCCAGCCCCAGCTTCACCCCTGGCACCCCCAAGTTAATTGGGATTAAGGTTTCCAAATAAGAAAGCACAAATGCCAGCGCCGTCATCATTCCCATATATGCCGCTTTTTTTGCCATTGCCCCCTCCTAATTGGTGCTGCCGTCCACTTCCAGCCCCATGCCATTCTCAATTTCCACCACCACTTTATTGGGAAGGCATACCAGGCTCTCCCCCTGGCTTTGGACCGGACGGTGCTTTACGCATATTTTATCCGGGCAGGAAGCCTCTGTGATATTTGCTTTCCCATCTTTGATTTGCAGCCTATTATAATTCCCATCTTCTGACGGTATTTCCACGGAAATATCCTGGTTCAGGGGATAACGGCCTTGCTCGTCCCCATCGAAATACACCACCGCTTCCCCTTCCCTGGTTGTTCTGGCAGAATACAGGGAAATTCCTGCAAATGCCGCAAGGGCAAGCGCCGCTATCACTGCAATCAACTTAAAATCATTTTTTTTCATCAAACCCAAACCCTTTGGAGCAAATTACCTCTCCATCTTCCATAATCCATAATGCTTCCACCCCCTGCATTGACTCCACAAGCGCAAGCCCTTCGGAAAGCTCCATATTAAACAATGCGGTAGACAATGCGTCTGCGAACCCGGAATCCTCGGCCAGGACTGACACAGAAGGGAAATTCCCAGAAGGCATCCCGGTCTTGGGGTTAATAATATGGCAGTAACGTTTGCCATCCACTACATAATACCGTTGGTAATCCCCACTGGTCACAATGGATTTCCCACTAAGCCCCACGGTCCCCACATAGCTGTCAGGGCTTTCCAAATCAGGGTTTTCAATGCCCACCCGCCAGGGGGCGCCATCTAATTTCCCACCTATTGCACAGACATTCCCGCCCACGCTAAGCAATAAGCCCTCCATGCCCAGCTCTTTTGCATACTCTGCCACACGCTGCACGGCATACCCTTTCCCAATGCTCCCTACATCCAGGGACATTTCTTTATCCTTTAGGTACACAGTGGACGCCCCTTCGTCAAGGACAAGGTTGGAAATATCTGTATGCCCTTCCTTTTCCTTTAACACTTCCGCTGGCGGCAGCAAAGCATCCCCAGGATTTGCCATCCCTTGCTCCCGGTAGCTATGCCACACAGACAGCACGCTCCCATAGGCGATATTGACCATGCCGTCTGTCTTATGGTACATCTCTACCCCAAGCTTTAACAGGTTAAGGACCTCCTGGTCCACTTTCACTGGCGTTATGCCGGCGGCGTCGTTGATCGCCTTTATATTATTTATCCCATCATAGGAATGGTAAATGTCAAACAGCTTATGGTAATGCCTTAGCCTTTCCTGCAGCTTCCGCCCCTGGGACTCAAATTCTTCCTGGCTGGCTGCATACCCGGTAATCATCGTCACCGTGTCAAAACTGTCAAAAAACTGCATTTCATACCGCCCCTGCCCTTTCCCCCGCTGCATCAGGGAAACCCCAGCCAGCAGCGCCGCAGCCAGCAGCAGGGCCACGGCACGGAATATCCTTTTCATAATAGCCCAAAACCTCTTTCCCAAAGGCATGTCAAGCCTGAACCTGCGATAACTTCCCAAACATGCCCTGAACTTTGATAAAACACTGCTCCCCTCCAGCCGCACAGTCCCCCGTTTGGCTGAAAGGGAGCATTTCCCACTTTCTATCCCCTATTTTTGTGCATTGTCGCCAGTTGCATCCGTTGCGGTATCTTCCTGTTTTATGGTGAACAGCTTATCAAACTTCACTTTTGCCCACTCTTTTTCATTCAGCTCAAACTTCACGCCTTCTTTATATTTATCACATACCTCTTTGTAGTGGTCATTCTTCCGTTCCGTGACAATTTCGCTCTTTCTCTTTTCTGTCTCTTCTTCATCAAACGTGCTTTCCATACGGACGACATAAAAAGCGTCCTCGCCTGTAATGACCCCGCTGAGTTCCCCGTCTTTTAGCTTGTCTGCCGCTTCTACCAACGCTTTGTCTAAGCTTTCTTCCTCCGCCCCATAAGAATCCTCTGAAACGGTATAGCCTGCTTTCTCTGCAGCGGCCTTAAAGTCATCTTTCGCAGAAGATGCAAATGCCTCTACTTCTTTTTTCAGGTTAGCCTTCTCTTCCTCTGTATATTCTTTGGAATTGCCCTCTTCATCGGTGGTGGATGTATTGCCTACCTTTACATAGCTAATGGATTTCTGGGCTGCCTCTTTGTCAGAAACTTTGGTATCCACTTCCTCGTCCATCGCTTTGCGCATTTTAGTCTGGATGGTATTCAGCCGCAGCATCTCTTTGACATATTCCTTGGTGGCGCCGATTTGCGCAATGGCTTCTTTGGTGTTATCCTCCATAAACTTCTCTGCCGCCTCGTCCATTTTTGCCAGCTCTTCCTCTGTAATTTCCACTTTGTAATCTTCCATATGGTCCTCTAACAAATACAGCGTCTCAATATTCTCCGCCACTGTTTGTTTCACAGAGGTTTCCGTATCTGTGCCTTCATTAAATAAGTCCTCGGACCAGAACCCCGTCCCGAATATGCCGGAAAACTGCCCGTCATAAAATGCCTGTTGGTACCTGGCCATAAAGTTCATAAGCCCAAGGGATATCTCTTCCCCATCCAGCGTTGCCCCCGCCTTCTTCCCATCTATCGAACTGCCGCATCCCGCCAAGACAGAGGCCCCCATAACTGCCGCCAACAGCAAAGGTACTATTTTCTTTCCTTTCATAACATCCTCCTGTGTATTCCTAAAAATTTGCCTGATGCCACGCTGCCCAGGCCGCACTGGTGATATTATAATTCTTTTTTGCATCAGTATCAACCATTTTTCTGGATTTCACTGGATTTTCACCACTTTTTCACATCTTTTCCACCAGCAGTTCCCAGGTATCCTCCAAAACCCTGCCCACCAGGCTCAAGACGCCTGCCTGCTTCTGTTTGGCGCCCCGCCCCTTATAATACTCAAAATATGGCGCTTTGGCGTCCTTCACAAACTGCAGCGCCCCCTGGTACGGTTCCGTAACCTGGGCAAGGTTTGCTGGGTTGATATTCGCCTGGAAATAAAATGTAAATCGGACTTTATCCGTATATTCTTTAATTTCTGTATAATAACATGCGTGCGCCCTGGCTTTTAGCCGGGCGATTGCCAGCAGGTTTTCCACAGATTTGGGAGGGTCGCCAAAACGGTCCAAAAGCTCTTCCAGCATTTCTTCTTCCTCTTCCTCATTTCCAATAACTGCAATCCTTTTATAGACGTCCAGCTTCTGGAACTCATTTGGGATATAAGAAGGCGGGATAAAAGCGTCCACATCCAGTTCAATGGACGTGTCAAACTGCTCTTTGGGAACCTCCCCTTTCAGGGTTTTTACCGCCTCATTCAGCATCTTGCAATACAAGTCGTAGCCCACCGCCTCCATATGCCCATGCTGCTGGGCGCCCAGCAGGTTCCCAGCCCCCCGAATCTCCAAATCCCGCATGGCGATTTTAAAGCCGCTCCCTAATTCCGTAAATTCCTTGATGGCGGACAAACGCTTCTCCGCCACTTCCTTTAACATTTTATCCCTGCGGTACATCAAAAAAGCATAGGAAGTGCGGTTGGAACGCCCCACCCTGCCCCGAAGCTGGTATAGCTGGGACAGCCCCATATTATCCGCGTCATGGATTACCATAGTATTTACATTGGAAATATCCAGCCCTGTCTCAATAATTGTAGTAGACACCAGCACGTCAATTTCCCCATTGATAAACTGGTACATAATATTTTCCAGTTCCCGCTCCTTCATCTGCCCATGGGCAAACGCCACATTCGCTTCCGGCACTAGCTGGGCAATTTTTGAGGTCACGTCTGCAATCTGGTTCACGCGGTTAAACACATAATAGACCTGCCCGTCCCTGGCAAGCTCCCGGTGGATGGCTTCCCGCACAATTTCCTCATTATATTCCATTACATACGTCTGGATTGGCATACGGTCCATAGGCGGCTCCTCCAACACGCTCATGTCCCTTATCCCAATCAGGCTCATATGGAGGGTCCTGGGGATTGGGGTGGCAGTCAGGGTCAGCACATCCACATTTTTCTTCATTTGCTTAATCTTTTCCTTATGGGTTACGCCGAACCGCTGCTCCTCATCTATAATCAGAAGCCCCAAATCCCGGAACACCACATCTTTCGACAGCACCCGGTGGGTGCCAATCACAATATCCACCATGCCCTTCTTTAGGTCTTCCACTGTCTTTTTAACCTGCCCCGGGGTGCAGAACCGGCACATTAAATCCACCCGCACCGGGAAATCCTTCATCCTTTGGGCAAAATTATTATAGTGCTGCTGGGCAAGGATTGTGGTAGGCACCAAATATACCACCTGCTTGCCATCCTGAATTGCCTTAAACGCCGCGCGGATGGCAATTTCTGTCTTGCCATACCCCACGTCCCCGCAAATCAGCCGGTCCATAATCTTCCTGCTCTCCATATCCCGTTTGGTGGCTTCAATGGCGAGTTCCTGGTCTTCTGTCTCCTCAAAAGGGAATAGTTCCTCAAACTCTTTCTGCCACACTGTATCTGGCCCATAGGCAAAGCCGTCTGTCTGCTGCCTTGTGGCGTAAAGCTCCACCAGCTCTTTCGCAATCTCCTTTACCGCGCCCTTGACACGGCTGCGGGTTTTCCCCCACTCCGGCCCATCCAACCGATTAATTTTGGGTTTCTTCGCCTTTGCCCCAGCATATTTTTGTATGGCATCTAACTGAGTGGCAAGCACATAAAGGGTACTGCCTTTATCGTACTCAATTTTTACATAATCCTTTGCCGTCTTCTGGATCTCAACCTTTTCAATGCCCCGGTAAATCCCCACGCCATAACGCTCATGCACCACATAATCGCCAATGCTTAAGTCTGTAAAATTCTGTATCTTCTCCCCTTCATATACCCTGCGCTTTTTTTTCCGTTTCTGCTCCCCGCCAAAAATATCGCTCTCAGAAATCACCACAAACTTAATGTCTGGATATTCAAACCCTTTTTTCAGCTTGCCATAAGCAGCCATAATCTCCCCTGGCTGCACCGGATGGTTATAATCCTCACTGTAAAAACAATTCAAGCCCTCTTGCTGCAAATCCCCGGCAAGGTGTTTTGCGCGGGTCCTTGACCCTGAAAGCAAAACCACCCGGTATTTCTGTTTCCGGTATTGCTGCAAATCCTTCACAAGCAGCTCAAAACTGCGGTTGTAAGAATTTACTGGCCGCACAGAAATATTATACCTCTGACTGACCTCCAATTCGCTGACTTTCGTATCCAGCGTGGTAAGGGCAATGCAGTTTTGGCGCTGGATTTTAGCGAACACTTCTTTTCCAGAATACAAGGATTCCATCTGTTTTGGAAGGATATAGCCCTTCTCTAAACGGTGCGACATGCTTTCTGAAAATTCCTGCCCTACCACCCTGCCTTTCTCTGCCAGGCGGGCAGGCTCATCTAGGAACAAGATGGTATTCTCCAGGTCAAAATAATCCAGGAATGACACTGTGCCTTCCAGAAAATACATAAGGTAGCTGTCTAAATTGGCGCCTTGCCCCAGTTCCGTGATTTCCTCCACAAGCAAGTCCACCGCTGATTTCAGCCGATGCGCCTCTTCTGTTTTCATTTCCTCGCGGAATTTGCTATACAGCGCCTCTTTCTCTTTTTGCAGCGCAGCAAGCCCCTGTTCCACCAATTCTGGCAGCAGCACCACTTCACTGGCCGGGTAGATACGTACCTTTGCAAGGTTCTCAATGGAACGCTGGCTTTCCACATCAAACCTGCGCAAAGAGTCGATTTCATCGCCCCACAGCTCAATCCGGCATGGGTTCTCCTCTGTCAGCGGAAAAATATCCAAAATGCCGCCACGGACTGCAAACTGCCCGGCAGACTCTACCTGGTAATTCCGTTCATACCCCATCTGCACCAGCCGCTTTTGAACCGTTTCCATATCCAGGGAATCCCCCAGCGCATAATCTAAGGCTGCATCTTTGATATGCCCCACAGGCGCAATCCGGTCCATCAGCGCGTCGAAGGTGGTGACTACCGTCACCTGCCCCTGTTCCAGTATGGCTTTTACCGCTGCCAGCCGTTCCCCAGTCAGTAAGTTGCCCCGGATATCCGACTGGTAGAACAGCACGTCCCTGGCCGGATAATACACAACATCCTTGTCAAAAAAGCGGTAATTTTCATACAGTTCCTTTGCCTTCTGTTCCTGAAAGGTTACAATCAGGCAGTTTTTTTGCCCTTTCACCAGGCTGTAGATAAAATGAGGCTTCTGGGTATCAATGCACCCGGAAACCTGCACTACTTCTTTTGCATTCTTCAATTGCGCCCTTAAGTCCGCATACTCCTTCAGCTCCACCAAAGGCTCTGTAAAACTTTTCATGCTCTCCTCCATAATTAACCACTAGTTAAACAAGTTCATGGCACGGTCTGTTTCTCCCTGCACCATCAAGGCGACTGCCTCGCATGCCCGCTGGAACGCTTCTTCCACCAGTTCCCGGTCGCCTTTGGAAAACCTGCCCAGCACATAATCCGCCAAATCCCAGCCTTGGGGCTTTTCACCTACCCCAATTTTAATCCTCAAAAACTCCTGGGTGCCTGTATGGCTGATAATATTTTTTATGCCATTATGGCCCCCAGCGCTGCCCTTTTTCCGTATCCTAAGCTTCCCAGGAGGGAGGCTTACGTCGTCATACATTACAATCAAGTTTGTTTCTGGCTCTATTTTATAGAAGTTTAAGATTGCCCCTATGCTCTCCCCGCTTAAGTTCATAAAGGTCTGGGGCTTCACCAGAAGCGCCTTCTGCCCTTCTACCATCCCGGCGCCGCACAATGCCTTGTGCCTTTTGTCACTTATCTTGATATGGTATCTCTCCGCAAGCAGGTCAATCACATCAAACCCTACATTATGGCGGGTCTTTTCATACTGCCTGGTAGGGTTCCCCAGCCCTGCAATGATATACATAACTTCCTCCTTTATCTGTTACGCCTCTCCTACTCGTTATGCCGCAAACACGCCAAAATACAGCAGCACCACGGCTCCCAAAATAATACGGTACCATCCAAATACCTTAAAGTCATGTTTCTTAATGTACCCCATAAGGAAACGGATTACCACGACAGACACCACAAAGGACACTGCCATGCCTGTAACCAGTATGCCCAGTTCCATGCCTGTAAATGCCAGCCCAAATTTTACCATCTTCAAAAGGCTTGCGCCAAACATCACGGGAATTGCCAAATAAAACGTAAACTCTGCCGCCACGGTACGGGACACCCCAATCATCAATGCCCCGATAATGGTCGCGCCGGAACGTGAGGTGCCGGGGAACACTGCCGCCGCCAACTGGAACATCCCTATTAATAATGCGACTTTATAGTCCAATTCTTCTGTGGTGCAAATCATCGGCCGCACGCCACGGTTGCGGTTCTCCACAAGGATAAAGATAACCCCTACCGCTATCAGCATGACCGAAACCACCCAGAAATTATACAGATGCTCTTCCAGCCAGTCATCAAACAGCACGCCCACAATGCCTGCTGGAATGCAGGCCACCAAAATCTTGCCCCATAAATTCACAATATTCCAGTTCAGCCTTACCTGGCGCCTCCGGTTTACCTGAAACGGGAAAATCCGGTTCCAAAACAATAAAACCACCGCCAAAATAGCCCCCAACTGAACCACCACCAGAAACATATTCCAAAATTCCTGGGTCACTTCCATAGGCATAATTTCTTCCAGTAAGATCATATGCCCAGTGCTGCTGACCGGAAGCCATTCTGTAATGCCCTCTACAATTCCGTACGCTACCGCTTTTAAAATCTCTAACATAATACGATTCCTTTCTTCAACGAACTCCGTTACAGTATATCATACTATTTATGGATTTAGGAACACTAGTTACTAATTTTTTCTTAAAATTTAAAAAAAAGGCGTAAATGGATTGCCCTATTTACGCCAACTTCCCCGCTGCCATTGCTTCCCACTCTCTTTTTTAGCCAGCAGGCTTATGCTTCCGGCGACGCCCCAGCTTCCATTTCCAGCCGGTACTTATCCAGGATAATCTGCTGGATCGACTCTCTGGTCTGGGAGTTAATCGGATGTGCTATATCCCTGTACTCACCGTCTGCTGCCTTTCTGCTGGGCATTGCAATGAACAGCCCTTTTTCGCCCTCAATCACTTTAATGTCATGAACCACAAATTCCTCGTCAATGGTTATGGAAACCACTGCACGCATTTTTCCTTCCTTTTCTACTTTACGGATCCTTACATCTGTTATCTGCATAAATCTCCTGCCCCCTTCATATGCCACTTAGCCAAAACGGCTAAATTACATATCTTTCGTTATGTTCATATACTACCTTAATTCCATCCCCGCCACTGAAATAGGTATTGGCACGCAACGTATCGCGGCTTTCGACAATACAGTTCTCAATATGCGTATTGTCCCCAATGTACACGTCATTCAGGATAATAGAATTCTTAATGACACAGTTCTTCCCCACAAACGCCTTCTTAAACAAAATGGAATTCTCCACTTTACTATTAATAATGCATCCACTGGATATTAAACTGTTGCATACATCAGAGCCTACGTTATATTTTGCAGGCGGAAGGTCATCCACCTTAGAATAAATTTTCGGCTCTGCCCTGAAATACCTGCGCACCTCCGGTTTCAGGAAATCCATGTTCGTCTTATAATAGGATTCCACTGTGGCAATATTGCTCCAGTACTCTTCCATTTTATAGCCATAAATCCGTTTCATGTTCTTATACCGGATCAATATATCTGTTACAAAATCATGGCGGTTCTCCTCTGCACAGCGTTCTAGCATCTCTATTAGCTGCCTTCTGCGTATTACATAAATGCCGGCTGAAATAGTGTTGGACTGAGCAACCATAGGCTTCTCCTCAAATTCCACAATCCTGGAATCCTCGTTCATCCTAACCACCCCAAACCGGCTGACGTCATCGCCCACCGGCATGTCCTTACAAACAATCGTAATGTCTGCCTTCTTCTCAATATGGTATTCCAAAATCTTATTGTAATCCATCTTATAAACGCAATCGCCCGCTGCAATAATCACATAAGGCTCATGGCTCCTTTTCAGGAAATCAATGTTCCGGTACATGGCGTCCGCCGTCCCCCGGTACCACCAGGCATTGTCAGAAGTGACTGTAGGGTTAAATACATACAACCCCCCCTGCTTGCGCCCAAAATCCCACCATTTAGAAGAACTTAGATGCTCGTTGAGGCTCCTGGCATTATACTGCGTCAGGACAGCCACCTTGGGGATATGGGAATTGCTCATATTGCTAAGCGCGAAATCAATGCACCGGTAGCTCCCGCCCACCGGCATGGCTGCAATGGCCCTCTTATTGGACAGCTCCTGCATCTTACTGTTATTCCCACCTGCTAATATTATACCTAATGCCTTCATATAATGTCACCTGCCTTAATAATTGATTCCCCGCTTGCCAGGACGCCCCCTGGATAATCCCCTGCCTCTGTTTCCCCGGATATGGCTGTGTTCTTCCCAACCTTAACCCCAGACGGAACCACAGAATTCTCTCCAATTGTCACAATCCCAAATGAGTACACGCTCTTATTGAGCTTATTGTCTGCTTCCTCCCCAATCCCTAGTTCCACATTGTCGCCAATCGCCACATTCTCAGCAATAATTGATTTGCTTATGGTAACGTTGTCGCCAATCGTCGTATTCTGCATAATAATAGAATCACGGATCACGGTATTCTTGCCGACCATAACGCCAGGCCCAATCACGGAGCCATAGACCTTGCCGTAAATTTCAGTTCCTTCCCCGATAATACAGCGTTCTGTCACAGCATCGGCTGCGATGTACTGGGGTTCAATCTGGTCGCTCTTTGTATAAATCTTCCAATATTCCTCATACAGGTTGAACTCTGGGATCAAATCAATCAATTCCATATTTGCCTCCCAGTAAGAGCCAAGGGTCCCAACATCCTTCCAATACCCATTGTATTCATATGCAAACAAACGCCTGCCGTTCTCCCTGCAATATGGGATGATATGTTTCCCAAAATCACAATTGCTCTGCTCTGACATGGTAACAAGGGCTTCCCTCAATACGCTCCAGTTAAAGATGTAAATCCCCATGGAGGCCAGGTTGCTCCTCGGGTTCTCAGGCTTCTCCTCAAATTCCAGGATCTGTTTGTTCCCATCCGTAATTACAAGCCCAAAGCGGCTGGCCTCTTCCCAAGGCACCGGCATAGCTGCAATGGTGACGTCCGCGTTATTCTCTTTGTGGAAGTCAAGCATCACTTCATAATTCATTTTGTAAATGTGGTCCCCTGAAAGGATCAACACATATTCTGGATGGTAGCTTTCAATATAATTCAAGTTCTGGTATATGGCGTTCGCTGTGCCAGTATACCATTCACTGTTGTCACTTTTTTCGTAAGGCGGCAGCACTGTCACCCCTCCATGATTACGGTCCAGATCCCATGGAATGCCAATCCCAATATGGGCATTCAGCCGCAACGGCTGGTATTGCGTCAATACGCCTACCGTATCTATCCCGGAATTCACACAGTTGCTCAAAGGAAAGTCAATAATGCGGTATTTACCGCCGAATGCAACTGCCGGTTTCGCCACTTCAGAAGTCAATACGCCTAGGCGGCTTCCCTGCCCTCCTGCCAGAAGCATGGCAATCATTTCTTTACGAATCATGTCTCTCACCTCTCGTCACTTAATT
>Ga0224483_100259_pt1 | contig 15605 bp, 19 predicted proteins | sample hydfratestSal1_FD_181453 | JGI IMG/M metagenome (GOLD analysis project Ga0224483, IMG submission 181453) | Metatranscriptome of mouse feces microbial communities from Columbus University, Ohio, United States - Sal1 (Metagenome Metatranscriptome) ... | reverse complement strand
GAAAATAGAAACGGATACCATAAAACGCAACCATAAATGAAACCAGTACAGCCACATCTTTGCTGGTAAAAACATTACCCTTTTTCCTTTGATCCCTCCGCTTTTTAGGTGTGGCCTTCTCGGTCTTTTCACCGCCTGGACCGTCTGCCATTTTTTCTCACTTCCTTTTACTGTAACATCCGTAACATCTCCTGCATCTGCCGCAGCATACCGCCAATCAAATCCCCTATGGAATCTGACATAGGCGAAAACAGGAAAAGGAACAATATCAGACCTGCAATAATTTTAACCTGAATCTGCACCACAAACACATTGATCTGCGGTATCATTTTCATCAGAATTCCCATTCCCATGGTGACAATAAACTCTGCTGCCAATATAGGAAAAGCCAGCTTCATAGCAAACACAATGCATTCTGAAAAAATATCCAGCACTGCCCAAAATGCTCCTCTGGAAAATACCACAGCTCCATACGGAACCACCTGAGCGGAGGTCAGCAGAATCTTCATCATTGCCAGATGTCCGTCCACTGCGAAAAACAGGAGCATATAATATACATTATAAATACTTCCTGACAGAGGAATCTGGGCATTATTCTGCGCATCAAATACCATAGCCATGGAAATTCCCATCTGAAAATCAATTACAGCAGCCGCAAAAGTAATGACCATACTGAAAAGCTGTACCACAAACCCCAGAAAATAGCCAATCACAAATTCCTTCATCAACAACAGACTGTATGTTAGAGAGGACTCCACTTCAATCCTCTCTCCCTGGGAAACAGAATACAGCAGTAAAGTCAAAACCAATATCATCCCTGACTTAGCGATCATTGGTATGCTGTTTCTTCCCAAAATAGGATTCAGAAGTATAAAACCTGCCATCCGCATCATAATCAGAGAGAACAGCAAAAATTGCGATGTATCCAAAACTTCCAGTGTTGTCATAATGCCGCCATCAATTCAAACATTTGATTCGTAAAGTCCTGCAGTGCCGTGAGCATACTGCTTCCCGTAAATACCAAAATCAAAGCGATGACCAAAAGCTTTGGCAGAAAAGTCAATGTCTGTTCATGAATCTGGGTGGCTGCCTGAAGAATCGCAATGATCAGACCGATTAACATACTGATGACCAGCATGGGAGCCGCAAGCCTGAGAGCCAGTACAAACACTTCATACATCAGATCCGATACTTCACCGTTTGTCATAGATTCCTCCTATATCTCACCGAAAGCTCTGCACAAGGTTGTAAAACAGCAGCTGCCATCCATCTACTGTGACAAAAAGCAACAGTTTAAAGGGCAGCGATATAGTAGCCGGAGGCAGCATGAACATACCCATGGACATCAATGTAGTAGAAACTACAATATCAATCAGAAGGAACGGCAGAAACAAGAGAAATCCCGCCATAAAAGCACGCTTCAATTCACTTGTAATAAACGCCGGAATAATGGTGGTCATAGGAAGTTCCGTGGCCTCTTCTATCTCCTCCGCTCCTGACAGCTCCTTATACATATTCAGGGAACTGACTTCCGTCTGGCGGAGCATAAATTCCTTTAAAGGTACCTGGGCACGCTTCAACACTTCCTCCTGGGAAATCTCTTCATTTTTATACGGTTCATAGGCGGTTGTATTAATCTCCGTAATCACCGGATTCATAATGAAAAGTGTCAGAAACAGCGAGATTCCAACCATAACCATACTAGGCGGTACCTGCTGGACTCCCAAAGCATTTCTGACAAATGACAGGATAATTACAATTCTGGTAAATGATGTCATCATAACGAGGATGGACGGCAGCAATGCAATCACCGTCAACATCAGCAGTAATTCCAGTGTAGGCACCCGGTCCCCGTTAATATTTACAAGTGCATCCATTCACTCCCACTCCTCATCCGCTGCGTTACATAACTTACTTTTTGTCGCTCCAGTGTTTCCTGGCCTCCTCAAGTCTGCGCATCAGCTCTTTAAAATCAGGTATGGCAGCCTGATTCATCGGTTCCTCTATTTTAAGAGGAACCAGACCTTCTTCCTCAAGCTCTGCCAATATATTAATCTGTTTCTCAGCAATTCCTATGAGAAAATAGCGGTCTCCCACCTGAACCACAGACACGGCACGGCTCTGTCCCAAAGGCATCTGGTCAATCATGCGCATGTATTGGGAACGGCCGCCCCGGATAGGACTCTTTCCCACAAATTTTGCCGCCACATAGCTCAGGTAAATAATCACTATAACGATACACAGTGTGCTGATTGCAGTCAACATTCCTTCCAACATCGCTTTTTTCCTATTTTAGCTCAGGCATATTCTCCGCCAGAATTTCTGTGATTCGAATTCCAAAATTGTCTTCAACTACCACCACGTCACCTCTGGCAACACATTGTCCGTTTACAAATAAATCCACCTGTTCTCCAGCCATTTTATCCAAAACTACCAGAGAACCCTTCGTGAATTCCAGAATGTCTCTGACCAGCTTTCTGGTGCGTCCGATTTCCACGGAAACTTCCAAAGGCACACCGAGAATCATATCCATATTCTCTTCCTGTTCTTCGCCTGCCAGTCTTCCCGATAAAGGATCGGAAGGCATTGGATGAACATTCAGCTTTTTGGGATCTGCACTGGGACGCTGCTGCATCTGAGTCATCATCACCTGCTGCATCTGGCTCATCATCTGAGTCATCTGCGCCATCTGATTCATCATCTGTTCCGTGAGTGCATTATTCACAGGTACTGCCGCCTGAGGCATAACAGGCTGCTGAACTGCTGCCATTTCCTGAGGCTGAACAGGCATAGCTGCAGGCACCGGCTGTGGTGTTGGTGTCACAGCGGGTGCAGCCTGCGGTGCCGGAGCTGCTGGCTGTGGTATTTCTGCCGCCGGAGCCGGTGCAGGTTCTGAGGCCTCTGCTCCGCCCCCTGCCAGAAGTGCCTCGATTTCTTCCTGGCTCATCATACGGTTGGACGTTTCCTCAGCCGCAGGTTCCGGTGCTGCAGGTTCAGAAGACTCCCCTGCACCTCCTGCCAGAAGAGCTTCAATTTCCTCCTGGCTCATCATACGGTTAGAGGATTCCTCGGCCACAGGTTCCGGTGCCGGTTCTGCTGCAGGGGCTGCTGCTGGTTCTGGTTCCGGCTCATCATCGTCAAAGTCCGGAAGAAATCCTTTCACAAGCTTCTTAGCCAGATCTGTGGGCATCAGGTTCATAAACTCACTTTCCAAATTATCCCCAATGCGCAGTAAAAATTTCACACAGATCATCACTTCTTCATCTGCGAAGTAACGCTCTTTAAATTTATGCACATCCTCAATTTCTGTAGAGGTAGGTGTTGAAATATTCACCGTCTCCCCAAGAAACTCAGAAAGCGCAGTGGAGGAAGCCCCCATCATTTGATTCATGACTTCACAGATCGCACTGATGTTGATCTCATTCATCTCAAACTGATCGTCAGGAATTTCCATTCCCATCATCATTTCTACGATCATCTTCACATCAGTACGTTTAAGAAGCATAATATTACTTCCGCGAAGTCCTTCTACATAGGTAATTTCCACTCCTACAGCTGGTTCCAGTTCTTCGAATTCAAATTTCTTTTTTTCAACTACTTTTACCACAGGAGTTGTAATATCAACCCGCACATTCAGCAATGTAGAAAGAGCCGTAGCAGAAGCACCAAGGCTGATGTTGAGTATTTCACCTACGGCATCTATCTCTAATGTGCTAAACTCTTTAAAACTCATATCATCTTACTCTCTTTCCGTGTATTTGGATAAAATACCCAATGATTTTGCTACTTAATTTCAAGAGCTTTCTGTGCCATAGTTTTCAAAGAATTAAATGCCGTAATATTGGCTTCATAGGACCTGGTCGCTGACATACTATCAACAGTTTCCTTAATCAAATCCACATTCGGCAGAGACACATACCCATCTTCATCGGCATCCGGGTGATCCGGATTATATACACGTTTAAATTCACTTTCATCTTCAATGATCTGTGATACCCGGACGCCGCCTTTCGTTGTTTCGTGATTATTCTGTGCAGCCAGCAGTGCCTGCCTGAAAGTATTGTTCCCTATTTCTTCCAGTACCACCAGTTTACGCCGGTAAGGACCGCCGCCTTCTGTCCTGGTTGTCTCGATATTTGCAATGTTCTCTGAAGCCACATCCAGTCTCATTCTTTGAGCAGTCAATGCGGACGCGCTAATATTAAATGAACTTAGAAAAGACATGTCCCCTCCTCCTAATCAGGCATCTACAATACTGGACACTGTTTTCAAAATACGATCCGGTTTAAAAGGTTTTACAATAAAATCTTTTGCTCCTGACTTAATTGCGTCGATAACCATGCTCTCCTGTCCCATAGCAGAGCACATTACAATATTAGCGTTGGGATCTTTACTTTTAATCGCCTTCAGCGCTTCCAGTCCATCCATATTTGGCATGGTGATATCCATCAGCACCAGATCCGGCTTAATATCATTATATGTTTCCACAGCCTGCATCCCGTCTGCCGCCTCATACAAATCTGTATACCCTGCTTTTGTCAGTGTCTCTTTCACCATCATTCTCATAAACGCCGCATCATCTACTAATAAAATTTTCGCCATTTTTCATACCTCTCTTGCTTATTATTATAAAATGAATTAAATCACTTCGGTTTCCAGTTCTTCCAGTTCCTGCTCTGACTCTACGACAAGCCTGCGCAGGTCTTCGTCATCTGCTATTCTTTTCTCAATCTTGACTGCCATATTCTTCTTATGAACTCCCAGTCTTCCGATAAACCATGGCTGCTTTTCCACATAAAGTGCCACATGGGATTCTTTGGGCTTATTCAGGTCAATGACATCGCCCACATGTAAATTATACAGGTCTTCCAGACTAATTTCCACAGCCCCCAGTTTTGCATTCACATGCAGTGCAGAATCACGAATACTGTCCATGATACCTTCACGGATGCCTTCATCCTTCTTGTCGTCATCCAGATTGACATTCTTCTTCCGGTCAATCGTATTGAAAATATCCGTGAGCAGATTTCCGGGAATACAAATATTGATATTCCCCGTTAAATCCCCAAACTGTACATTTAAAACAATAATAGCAACTGTCTCATCTATACTGATGTCCTGGAACATGCTGGGGTCTTGTTCCACACGTTCCAACTCCGTCTCTATACGAATATAGGTGGACCATGCGTCTTTCAACGGCGCGACAAAATACCCCATGATCTTCCGGTATATTACATTTTCAATAGATGTATACACATATCCGCTGTCAATGCTGTTGTCATCCCCTGAACCGCCCATCATACGGTCTATCATATTCACCATCAATCTGGGCGAAATATGCATCAGCACTGATGGATTCGCCGTCTGTTCTGGAAGGGATACATGAACCAATGTCATAATATCTGTATCTGCCAGCGCGTTATTGAATTCATAATACCGCTGTTCTTCCACATCCATAACTTCCATATCACTGGTCATCCGGAACAAACTGTTCATTTGAGAAGTCGCGATTCTTGAATAATTTTCAAAAATGCTTCGGAGCAGCTTCAGCTTCTCCTTCGTGAATTTTTTCGGACTATAGAAATCATACTTCCTGTATGTCTGCTCTTTCTTCTTTTCTTCTTCCTGGGAGGTTGCGCCGCCGTCACCCCCTTCCTTCATAGAATTAAGAAGGGCATCTATCTGGCTTTGTGATAATACTTCAGACATTTTTGCACTCCTTTGTCCTCGTCCTGGCTATTGGCCATATATCTGATTATAATACGTATCCAGATTTTGTTCAACAGCTCCAGTACGGGTAATTAAAATTTCTACCCGGCGGTTTTTCGCCCGCCCCTCCGGTGTGTCAAAACCGGCAATCGGCCTGAACTGTCCAAAACCGGAACTAACCATTTTCGCAGGGTCAATATCACTGACCTGCTGCAGATACGCCACCACCTCTGCGGAACGCTCCGCCGACAGCAGCCTGTCTGTGTGGGCCTCATTGGGAACTGTAGGGTCCCCCTGGGATGTATGTCCAAGCACCTGTATCTGCTCAATGGAATCACTCACTCCTGACATGGCCTGGCCAAATGCCTGAAGAATAGGTTTGCCATCATCTCGTAATACAGAACTGTCCCCATCAAAGAAAACCATATCCTGAAAGGTGATAAATGCAAACCCTTCCCCGCCTTCCACGGATACACTGTCTCCCATATTCTGCTGTTGGACAAGTTCCTGAAGAGTGTAATACAAATCTTCAAAATCATCAATCATCTTGGGCTTATCCATACCGCCTTCTACGTCATTGTCACCCTCTTTTAAATCACTGTCAGTGACAATCTGCGATACAGCATCGGCTCCTGGGTTAAAGCTCTTGACGATAATCTCCCATTTCTGCTGATCAACGGAAGAAATGGAATACAGTAAAACGAAAAAGCACAAAAGCAGCGTTACCATATCCCCGTATGTATCCATCCAGTTGGCACCGCCCTCTGCTGCTGGCTGACGCTTCTTCATATGCTACTCACCACCTTGCCTGATCATCTCTATTTCCTGGTTACCACTGCGCCCCATTATTCTCCACCGCTCTCTGACTCCAGAAGTTTCAGCTGCTGTTTCGTATCCAGGAATGTTACCAGACGTTCCTTCAGACTCTTGGGATTGTCTCCTGTCTGAATGCCCAGCACTCCTTCGATAATCAACTGCTTATATAGAATCTCTTCCTCATTACGAATACGCAGTTTTTTGGCAATGGGCGAAAAAAGCAGGTTTGCCAGGATACAGCCGTAAAATGTGGTGATCATGGCTACGGACATGTTCTCACCGATATCACTGGCGCCGCCTGCATCCAGATTCAGACCTTTCAGCATGTTAATCAGACCTACCAGTGTACCAATCATACCGAAAGCCGGAGCAAAAGCAGACGCCTTATCCCAGATTCCTGCGCAGTCCTCATGACGTGCCGCCATATTGTCTACGGAGCCTTCCAGCATCTCCCTCACTTTTTCTGCTTCCACAGCATCCACCACCAGCATGACTGCCTGCTTAAAAAATGGGTCCTGCAGGGCATTGGCCTTTTCTTCCAGAGCCAGAAGTCCGTTTTTTCTGGCTATCTGAGCCATGTCAATCAGCTGGTCAATGGTGGACGCAGCTTCGAACTTCTTCCCGCTCATGAGCATTCCCATATGCTTACCCATTGATTTCAGCTTGTTCAGAGGATAGCTGGCAATAACTGCCGCCAAAGATCCTCCCACAACAATCAATATACTGGCCGGATCCCAGAAATTGCCCAGTTTGTCAAAACCAATTCCCTGTACAATCAGAGCTGCACCGATTAGTACACCCAATATACTTGTAATATCCATTTATAATGCCTCCATTACGTAATTCTCTTTCTCATCCTTTCTTTCGGGATAAACCTGCCTGCTGACACATCCATCACCCTGGCTGAGAGTTTCAGTGCCGGCGGATCGTCCGCTCAAATTCCTTGATCCTCGCATGATACTCAATGGTTTTCTGAATGATTTCCTCCACACTCTCCTGCACCAGGTAATACCGTCCTGTGTCCATAGATATTTTTGACTCAGGGATCGTCTCCATACACTCAATGCGGTCGCCGTTAATCACAATCAGCTCCCCATTAATCTTGGTTAATTGGATCATATAGTTTTGCTTCCTCCTCGTTAAACTCCTGCTGTCATCGGCCCGGCAGCTCTTAGCAGTCCAAATGGCAACAAAATCCTAAGAAGCGCTGTGACACGCTTCTTAGGCAAAACTATTACCGTTTCATATTGACAAGTTCCTGAAGCATCTCATCTGTCACTGTAATAATTTTTGTATTCGCCTGGTAACCTCTCTGGGTGGTGATCATCTCAGAGAATTCTTTTGCCAGGTCTACGTTGGGCATTTCCAAGTAGCCGGATAAGATTGAACCCAGGATAGCTCCTGATTCTCCAATGGTACATGCTCCTGTATTATCGCCGATTTGATAATAGTATCCAGAAGTACTCTGCAGACCGTTCACGTTTTGGGCACCAGCAAGAGCTATTTTCCCCATTGTCACTTTTCTCTCACCCTGAGTATATCCCACTACAGTCCCATCACTCATAATCCGGTATGAGCTGCATTTATACCTGACATTACCCTCAGCATCAGCAGGAAGCTTATCTGTCTCAGGAACATCATCAGGTGCATTCGGTATCCTGATTCTGTTGATTTCACCTGTATTAAAGGTTACATTGCCATCCTGATCCGGGGTGCCCGGCTGAAATCCATAAACATAATATCCGTTACTATCAACCAAGTAACCTTCATTATCAACTGTCAAAATCCCAACTCTTGAAAGGCTCACTCCTTCTGCATTAGCTAAATCTGTATCCGTTGTAATGGGTGTCTGCGCCGCGCCACTTGAACTTCTTACTATCAGGAATCCCGTTCCGTCAATCATAATGTCCAAATCGTGACCTGTCTGATATGGAGTACTTTTACTAAAATCCCGGCTGATGGATGACATCCGTACACCATATCCAACCTGAGAAGCATTGATACCGCCCAGACCTCCTGCAACAGTTGAATTTCCGCCTGTAGAATTGGTTGTATTCGTATACAGGGCGTCCATAAAGTTAGCGCTTCCTGCTTTATATCCCCATGTATTAACATTGGCAATATTATTGCCGATAACATCCAGCTTAGACTGATGAGTACGCAGGCCTGCAACGCCTGCAAACATTGATCTGACCATAATTTTAATTTCCTTTCTATAATTCTGTCAAAACCTATTGAAGTTTTTCGTGCCGACGCTCTCTGCCAGTCGGGCAGAGAACAAAGCCTCCGTTATGGTCCGGCCTATACCAGCACAGCACTGTCAATATTTGTAAAAATGTTATCCCGCATCTCAGAACCCGACATGGACGTGATCACCGTATTATTGGGAACATTCACAATAAAAGCTCCCTGGGAACTTATGATTACCACATCCTTCGCCCCCTTGGCACGCGCCTTGTCCACTGCATCATTGATGCTGTTAAGAAGGTTCTCCGTCACCTGAATCCCCCGCTGCTGTACACGCTGGGCTGCATGCTTGGAAAACTGCACTCCCTGCTCCCGGTGATTCATCCGCTCCTGAAGCAGCTGGCCGAAACTGCCTGCGACGCCTCCTGCGGCTCCCCGTTCTATCTGCAGCTGACGGACACTTTTCAATTCGGAAACCTGATTTACCTTTTCTAACATATCCATCACCACTTTCTGACATCGTCCCTTATGCGTTCTAGCGGCATTTCTTTTCCATCTTTCCCAGCGCTTGGCAAGCCTTCCCTGGCCCGCTCCTAATTTCTAAACGCTTTAGGCCTGAGAGACTTCCTGGTTCTGATTTCCCTCTGTACTCTCATTTCCACTGTTGTCCTGGCCGCCTTCAACTTTATCATCGTCTTCTTCCTTGTCTTTCACTTCACCGATGCTCATAACCTGAGACAGCTGGTAGCCCTTTCCGTCCACATAAACCATAGGAGTTCCTTCAAAAAGGCTCACGCCTTCTACTGTACCTGTTATCTTCTCCCCGGTGGCTTTGCCATCATCGTCTACCAGTGCAATGGTCACTTCCTTGCCCATCATACCTGTGGCATAGCTGGTCATGTTCACCATCAGCACATCATTGGTGGCACCTGTCATGTTTGTAACAGACTGGGTCATAGAATTCATGGCGCTGATGCTGGACATCTGTGTCATGGTAGACATCATCTCACTGTTGGACATGGGATTTGTCATATCCTGGTACCGCAGCTGCGCAGCCAGCAGTTTCATAAAGTCTGTAGTGGTCAGCTCTTTGCTGGGTGCTTCCAGTGTGTAGGTCCGCTCATAGTGATACCCACTGTTAGAAGCTCCTGAAACTTCACTCGTTGGCATATCAAACCTCCTTAATTTCTAAATTAGTCCTAATCTCAATTGCTGCAGGAAATCCTGACTATCCTCTGAGGTATGTTCCTGTTTTTCTTTTTGTTCCTGCTGTTGCTGCTGTTGAGAATTTCCTTGTTCTTTGTACTGTTCCAGATAATTTTCTTCCTGCTGGTCCACCACCACGGTAGTAGGTGTCCCCAGATTTTTCTCCATAATCTGTGCAATGTTTTTTGCCCCTGCAGACAATGCCTCCATGGTTTTATCATTGGAACACACAATAGATATGGTGACTTTCTCTGCCGCATAGGCCACCTTGATTGCAAGTCTGCCAAGGTTTTCCGGATGAATCTGAATCTCAAATTCCTGTTTTCCCACTGCAGTTTTGTCTCTGAGCTGCTGTACCAGCTGATTCATCAGCTCCTGAGAATTCCCCGCCCGTATATGTACTGGCTGCTGGGGCTCTGCAGTCTGCTGAATCCTGTCTGCCGCTGTCTCCGGCCTGATCATATGCTCTGCGGAATATAACAGACCATCTGTGTACTCAGCCTCTTCCCTGCCGTTCTCAGATGACTGCCTGGACTCCTGGCCGGATGACGCTTCAGCCTGCTGTACCACTGTTGTCTGCAGGTTCTGAGACTCTCCCTGCAGGTTTGTCGCCTGCACTGCATCCTCATTTCCCCGCTGAAGGGATGTTTTTGGTGTCTGATAATCCATGGGAAGCGCTTCTGCTGTCTGTGCTTCCTGCATCATAGGTGCAAAACTGTCTGACACCGGGGCTGCCTCTCCCGAATTTTCCGTCTGAACAAAGAGTTCTTCCCCCGGAACCGCCTGCATTTCCACTGCTTCACCTACACCACCCTGGGTGAGTACGGCATCAGAAACCAACGGCATCTCCGGTACCTTTTCTCCCAGACCATTGATATCCAAAGCTGTCTGCATCCCAGCAGGACTGTTGTTCATGAGAAATACCATCATCTGTAGACCGGCTGTTTCAGCCAAAGTTTCTTCAACAGCAGCACCGTCTTCTTTTTCAGCCTGTTCCGGCTGTTTCTCCTTCACAGCAGATTCCTGAGTCTCTGACGTCTGCTGCTTTTCCGGTTTCACTGCTTTGCTGTCATCTGAAACGCTAGTGTCTGGCGCCTCCTTTGAGGAGTTTTTCCCCGGAGAATTCTGAAGCAGATCGCGGAAACGGTCCTGCTGATTGGCTCTCCCCGGTCTTCCTGAGGCTCTGGACGCCTGGATATGCTGAACTGCCCGGCTTGCGGTATTCAATTGCGGCATCGTGTTTTCCATCCTTTCATCAACCTCCTTTCTCCTGACAAAACATTAAGTTTACCTGTTACCAATTCTATATAGTAAAACTGCCCGGCTGTTTTCAGGAAAACAAACCCTGCAGGTCTACCCGTTTTCCAGACGCAGAGCTTTGCTGCGCACATTGGAGACAAATTCCTCTATAAACAATTCTTCACTTTTCTGCACCTGATACTGATACTGTGCCATTTTCTTGTCTTTGAGCAATTCGATGGAGGATGTCTCGGTCTTTGCAGCCACTACTTCTTTTCTCTTCTGCTCTTTTCGTTCCTCCAGTCTCTCCAGAACTTCTCTCTCCATTTTTTCCTTCACACGCAGGTTATGGAGATAACTGTGATATGTACCGATCTCACTGACTGTCATACCTTCTTTCTGCCGTTCCTGCAGCTGGCCTCCCCAGCTTCTGGACTGGCATTCCAGATTCTCAATCCGCCTTTCCGATCTGACAATATCACTCATAATCTGAGCCTGCTCATTGCGGAGATTATCCAATACCTGCTGTTTATAGTTTAACACAGTATGAAGGGGAAAGTAAAACTTTTTCATAATTTCTTCACCTTTGTTGAATGGATTATACATCCAATATTTTATGCATATGCTGAATAATTTCCTCATATGTAAAATTTTCATCTGTTCCCTGCATCAAAAAGCCATTAATCTGGTCGATCTTTTGAATTGCCCGGTCCAATTTGGGATTGGTGCCGGATTTATATGCTCCGATGGCAATCAAATCCTCATTTTTTGTATACAGGCTCAGCAGATCTCTCAACTTAGCGGCCAGGTCTTTGTGCTCCTGGGAGACGATACTGGTCATCAGACGGGAAATGCTGGCATTCACATCAATGGCCGGAAAATGATTCTCATTTGCCAGCTTCCTGGTGAGGACAATATGTCCGTCCAGAATACCCCTCACCGTATCGGAGATGGGTTCATTGGTGTCGTCACCTTCTACCAGCACAGTGTATACCCCTGTGATGGAACCTTTTTCAAAATTCCCGCTGCGCTCTAACAGCTTGGGGAATTCCGCATAGATGGAAGGCGTATAGCCTCTTGCAACCGGCGGCTCTCCGATTGCAAGGCCGATCTCTCTCTGGGCCATGGCAAACCGGGTAAGAGAATCCATCATGAGAAGTACATCTTTCCCCTGATCCTTAAAATACTCCGCTATGGTTGTGGCAACCAGGGGACACTTCATACGGAGCATGGCAGGCTGGTCAGAAGTGGCGACCACTAACACGGAACGTTTCAGCCCCTCCGGCCCCAGATCTTTCTCCGCGAACTCCATAACCTCACGCCCACGCTCTCCCACCAGGGCAATCACATTAATGTCTGCCCGTACATTTTTGGCGATCATGCCCAGCAGTGTACTTTTTCCCACACCGCTGCCGGCAAATATCCCGATACGCTGTCCTTTTCCAATGGTGTTCAGCCCGTCAATGGCTTTAATGCCAAACTCCAGACGGTCGCTAATCAATGGCCGGTCCATGGGATTGATAAAAGTGTTTTCCACATAATAATGCCGCTGGGAATGAAAAGGCCCTTTGTTATCCATGGGCCTTCCCATAGCATCAATGATCCTTCCCCGCAAAAACTCTCCTACTGGAATCTTCAATCTCTTTCTCGTGTTGCGCACAAAACTCCCAGTGGCGATTCCGCTCATATTCTCATATGCCATAATCTGGATTCTGTCGTTCTTGAATCCAACCACTTCCACCGGAATCTGCTGCTTGCGGTCGTCGTCATAAATCATGGCGATATCCCCGATGCTGGCATTTCCACCGGATGCTTCAATGGACATTCCCACCACATTCTCCACTTTTCCAATGTGGCTGACTGTATCTGCATTGGCTATCAGCCCTGGCAAATTTTTATACAATTCTTCCACCTGTCCTTATAAACGCGCGTTATTTAAAATATCTCTGATATTCTCAAGCTGGGTACTCACACTGGCATCCACAATCTCATCCGGCAGCTCTATGATACAGGTTCCCGGGCTCTCCTTATCCATCACCACCACTTTCAGATTATCTGTCAGACGGGCCATCTCATGCAAAAGCTGTGTATCGCCCTTTACAATCATCTCAGAATCCTGTCTGGATATGTAAATCTTGGCCCACTGAGTTTTTTTAATCTTATCTGTGGCAGACACAATCATCCGTTTGATGACTTCCCCGCTGGAACGGAGACTGACTTGAATAATCTTTTCGGATACGGCAAGACAGATCTTCTTCAAATCATCCAGATACTGTTCCAGAACTTTCTCCTTTTCCTCTGTCACAGAGTCAATCACCTGTCTCATCTGGCCGGTGTAACTGTCGATTTCACTTTCCATCTTCTCAGTCATTTCCCGGTGGGCACTCTGATATCCGTCATCATAACCTTTCGTATGCCCGTCGTCGTAACCCCTGCGGTATCCGTCCTCCCCGGCTTTCCGAATGATCTCCGCCGCTTCATCCCTGGCTTTCTCCAGAATTTCCTGTGCCTCGCGCCTGGCTTTTTCATATTCTTCCTGAATCGCTCTGCGCATCTGGGCTTCTTCTTCCGCCCGCCTTACCGCTTCCGGATCTTCCTCCTCTGCCTGGACAGTCTCCTTCGGCTCTTCCTGGGGCGGTTTTTCTCCAAAATCAGCATCGAACTCATAAGGTTGAATATCAATCCCGCTGCCTCCGCTCTTAAGCACACGATAACTAAGCAATGATATCATCCTTTCCGCTCTTAGCAATCACAATCTCTCCGGCTTCTTCCAGCTGGCGGATTTGATTTACAATTCTCTGCTGTGCTTCTTCCACATCTTTCAGACGCACATTCACTGTGATTTCCAAATCAGAGCGTACACTCTCAGCCATACGCGTGGACATATTGGAGAAAATCAGGCTGGACAGCTGCTCGTTTGCATTCTTCAAAGCGTAAACCAGGTCACGCATATCGCAGTCGCGGATAAAGCGCTGTACAGATCTGTCGTCCATGGTAAGGATATCTTCGAATACAAACATCTTCTTGCGGATATCTTCTGCCAGCTGTGCATCTTCTTTTCCCAGCTCTTCGAATATGTACTTTTCGTTGCTGCGGTCAATGCTGTTCATTACCTCAGCAATATAATCAATACCGCCGATCTGTGTGTAATCAGTGGTAAGAATGTTGGAGAACCGTTTCTTCAATTCCGCTTCCACCACTTTGATTGCTTCCGGTGAAGCACGGTCCATACTGGCAATACTTTTCACTACCTGAATCCGCTTTTCTTTCGGAAGCTCTTCTATTACCTGCGCCGTCTGGTCTGCCCCCGCATAAGAGAGCACCAGAGCGATAGTCTGTGGTCTCTCATGCTGAAGAACTGACAAGATGTTCTTGCTGTCTGTCTTGCGGATAAAGTCAAAGGGACTGGCCTTCATGAATTTATTCAGTTTTTCCAGCAGCCTGGCGGCAGTACTCTCTCCGAAAGCCTTTTCCAGTACTGTACGGGCGTATTCAATGCCGCCGTCTGTGACTACTTTCTGGGTCAGGCAGACTTTATAAAACTCATCCAGAACCGCCAGTGTCTGTTCACTGGTCAAATGTCCCAGTTTCGCCACTTCCACTGTCAGATTCTCAATCTCCTCCTCTGTGAGGAATTTGTATATTTCCGACGCATGTTCCACGCCCATGGATACCACCACAGCCGCTGCTTTCTGCTCTGGCTTTAGATCAAGATCAATTTCAACTATTTCTTCCGCCATCTGCCTCACCTCCATTCAGCCAATTACGCAGCATCTGGGCTGCAATTTCGGGACTCTGCTCTGCAAAATCGCGGATCTGCTGCCGAAGTTCCATACTCTTCTCGGTCTGAGGATCCAAAATCGGTCCGCCTTCTTCTGTCTCTTCCTCCGATGCCAGCACTGCCGCACCCTCGGGGGCTTCTTTGGCTTCCTCTCCTTCGCCAAGGCTCTCCAGCAGACTGCTGAGTTCCGCCTGCTCCGCTTCTGCCTGGGCCTGTTCAAGAGCCGCCTTCTCTTTTGCTTTCTTCTTACGTCTCAGTAAAATGACTGCAAGAATAATTCCCGCGATCAACAGTACTGCCACAATAATTCCAATAATAATCCAATTACTCTTCTTAGCAAAGAATCCGCTTCCCGATGTGCTCTGTGTCTCCTCTTCCGCGTTTGGATCGTAGAACGGAGCAGCCAGTACCGTAATCTTCTCATCCTGGTCCGCCAGGTCAATACCAGCGGCATTACCAATCAGTGAAATCAGAGTATATTCATCAATATCGCCTAAATCCTCACCATTTACCGTCACACCCACGGACAGATTCTCTATGGCTCCCGCAGGCACCTCCCCCTGCTCCTTCAGCTGATTGAACAGATACTCTCTGTCATACTGATAATTGCTGTAGCGGGTGTCGTTCTCATTCTCATCTGTATTGTATTCCGGAATATCCGCATTGG
>Ga0224483_100258_pt1 | contig 15634 bp, 6 predicted proteins | sample hydfratestSal1_FD_181453 | JGI IMG/M metagenome (GOLD analysis project Ga0224483, IMG submission 181453) | Metatranscriptome of mouse feces microbial communities from Columbus University, Ohio, United States - Sal1 (Metagenome Metatranscriptome) ... | reverse complement strand
GTTACAATATGGAACCGACGATTTACTCACGCTTCAAAGAGCTCGTCAACAATGACCCGGACCATCCTGCTGTCATCGACGAGCGTTCCTGCGTCACATACGCAGGTCTCGACCGCATGGTCGACACTCTCATTGCACGCTTCCCCTCATTCATACCCGCCCGCGTCGGGATAGTGATGGACCACAGCGTGGAGATGATAGCATCAATTCTCGCTGTAATCAAATCAGGAGCCGCCTTTGTGGCTGTGGAGCCTGATTTCCCTCCGGGTCGCACTGTGAATTTTCTGGTGGAATGTGGCATTGACTTCGTGATTACTCAGGAAGCCTACGCCAACCGCCTCTATGATTTCAAACAACTCATCATCGGGAAGGAGATACATATCGACCCAGCGCTCCATCCCCTCCCTGACCGTAGCCGTGCCGACCGCACAGCCTATATAATGTATACCTCGAGTGTGACCGGCTTCCCCATCGGTGTGGCTGTCGGCAACCGTCAGGTAATTAATTTCGCTGAAGCCTTCAAGCACACATTCAATGTGTCGGGCGATGACGTGATGCTGCAATACTCGGCATGCGTGATGAACATATACATCGAGGAGGTGTTCGGCACACTTCTCAACGGCGCAACACTCGCCGTGCCGTCGGCCGCCACACGCAATGATGTGGATGCGCTGCTGCACTTCATAGATGAGTGGTACGTAAGCATCATCAGCGGCTTCCCCTTCCTCCTCATGGAGCTCGACAAGGTGGATGCGCTTCCGCAGACCGTGCGCCTGCTCATAAGCAGCGGCGACACTCTGCACGCATCATCGATTGAGCATCTGCTCGAACAGGTGCCCGTGTACAACACTTACGGTCCCGCCGAGGGCACCGTGGGAGTGACAAGCTATTGCTGCAACGAGGGCTACAGCCTTATGGACGGGAATTTCCCGATAGGAAAGCCCATAAGCGCCTCGACCGATATATTGATTCTCGACGATGACCTGCAGCCTGTGAGCGATGGCTCGGAGGGTGAAATCTGTCTCGTGGGCGACGGTCTGGCTGAATGTTACATCGGCGACCACCGCAACGACCAGCATCCGTTTGTATGTATCGACGACGGTCGTAGGGTGTTCCGTACAGGCGACATAGGTTGTAAGCTCGAGGATGGCAACTACAGCTACCTGCGCCGCAAGGATTCGGAAGTGAACATCCTTGGCAAGAAGGTGGTGACAGGTGAGGTTGAACGCGCCATGCGCACCTCGGATGAGGTCGAGGACTGCACCGTGGTTCACTATGTCGACGAGCAGGGGGCCGCTTATCTGGTGGCTTACGTGGTACCCGCCACACGCTCATTCCGCCTGTCGTGGGTGAAGAATAAGATGGCGCAGTATCTCCCCGCTTATATGATACCGGAATTTTTCGTACTGCTTAAGAAACTCCCGGTCAATGCAGCCGGACAGGTAAACCATCAGGCGCTTCCCGTAGTGCTCAAGGATGGTACATTAGGTTAAGCTTCGCCCACTGGCGGTACAATATATAGAATTTATTACACGGGCTGCGTTCAGCAGCCCGGTTTTTTAAGATTGGTAATAAGGAAGCCCCTTGATACTCTCAAACGGTATCAAGGGGCTGATTTTTGAGGTTAACTCCTGATAGTGGTCAGGAGTAACACATTCTCAGATTATTTTGTGGCGTCGGGCTGTGTTTGCGGAGTCTTTGACAGGAGTTGAATCTGTGTCACGTCAGTGCCCGAAGGATTGTTGTAAAGTCGCAGACCGAATACCGGAGCCACAGCGATGATATGCTCGAACACCGAGCTTTGGATAGCCTCGTAGGCTGTCCATTTGGTGGTGGCGGTGTAGCACCAGAGCTGCAATGGAATCCCCTCGCCGGTCGGCACCATTACTCTCACAAGTATCTGCTGGTCGTTGCTGATGGCGGGATTGTTGATGAGCCACTGGCACATATATGCTCTGAACAGACCGAGGTTGGTTTCCAGCGAGCCGTTGACCACGGTCAGTCCGGGGTCGTAGATAGGTTTCCCTTCGGTCTGGACCTTGTTCACGTATGCCTTGATGATTGGAAACTTGGTGCAGATGTCGGCAATCATCTCAGGTGTGGTTGGCACTATGGTGTCGGAGTCGAAAATCACGCTTCGCGCTATCTGGCGGCATCCGCTGTCCACCATTCCCCGCCAGTTCTGGAATGATGAGGATATGAGGGAATAGGGTGGGAGTGTGATGATGGTGTTGTCGAAGTTCTGCACCTTCACTGATGTAAGGTTCACATCAATCACTATACCGTTTGCAATGGTTGATGGCACCACAATCCAGTCGCCCACGTGCAGCATATCGTTCTCTGACAGCTGCAATCCCGCCACGAGTCCGAGGATACTGTCCTTGAACACCAACATCAGCACGGCGGCAAACGCGCCAAGACCGGTGAGCAGAGCCACGGGAGACTTATCTACCAGGATGGATACGCAGATGATTACAGCTATAACCCAAAGCACACCTACTACAGTGCCCATGATGCCTTTAAGAGGTAGATTTTTGGTGTTGCGTTTCTTGTCGAACCGCATCCAGGTGAAGTGGACCACACGACATGCCGCCATGCAAATCACTATCACTGTATAGATGAGCAGAGCCTTGAACACAATATCCTTGAAAAGTGAATCGGTGGTGAAGGCAAAGGGGAGGAGTGCAAGCAACACCAGCGGGGGGATGATGTGGCTGCACTTCATGAGCACATGATGCTGCATGAGGTCCTGCGCCAAATCATTGTTGCGCAGCAGCATGATTTTTTTTGTGGCATACAGGGTTAATTTCCTTGCAAGCCATCCCAATGCCAGCGCTACCGCTACGATAATGGCGATATAAATAATATCTTCGGCGCCCTGGTCCTTCTCCAGACCCACGTAATCCAGAAGACGATGAATATGCACAAGCAGCCACTGGGCCACTTTGTGTGTAGGTATTATTGAAGTTAACATAAATAAATGAGTTGATTTATTGTATTAACACTTTATTGAGGGGTGCTGTTTGCTCAATAGCGAAAAGGTTGCTAAATTTGTAGATATGCTAATAAATATTGTTATCGGATTCCTCTCATTTGTGTTGCTGTCGGTGTTTCAGACGGTGGAGTTTTATGTCATAGCCGCAGTCATAGCCGCCGCGATAGTGGCATATTCAGCCAAAGGTAGTGCAGGAGGACCCGCACGTCAGATATTGCTCGCCGGTATTTTGACCAGAGCCGAGCGCCATGTCTCCCCGATGATTGAGCTGATATGCAATGATGATGGGACTGTGGTGCTCAGACGGTATGGTGTGGAGGGTGTGACGCTCTCTGGTGCCGTTAGCCTTGCCATTACAGTGATTGGTTTTGACGTGAAGATAAAGGAACGGATAGTGGAGGGAAAGCCTGACGATGAAGTGGTGGATACAGCCTCGTTTGTGCTTGATTTTATGGGTGAGGAGCGCTATTTTATCAGCTACACCTCAGAGAGCGCCGGGCTTTTCGTGGCTACTGCCTTGAAAAACCGTCCGGGCAATCATATAGTCAAGTCGATGCAGTAATCGGCGTATAGTCAAGGCTATAAAAAATGGCGGCAACGAGGTGGTCATGAACACCCGTTGCCGCCCAGCAGAAAGTTAGGTTAGATTGATTCTACTGTCGTTTAGATTCCAATTATATTTAATTTACTTTAGCTCAAAAGGAACAGTGGCGCGGATATCGGTGGATGATGCGCCGATATATGCACGGAATTTACCCGGTTCAGCTTTCCATGAGGAGGTTGCCTCATCGTAGAATTTCAAATCTTCGGGACGGATAGTGAAAGTCACTGTCTCCTCAGCTCCGGGAGCCAGAGTGACCTTGTTGAAGCCCTTGAGCTCCTTTACAGGACGGAGCACTGAGGCTGCATCGTCGCCGATGTAAAGCTGTACGGTCTCTTTGCCTGCCATGTCGCCGGTATTTTTCACGGGAATGGTGATGGTGAGCGATTCATCTGCGTTGATTGTCTTCGCCGACGCTGTAGGCTTGCCATACTGGAAAGTGGTATAGCTCAGTCCGTGACCGAACGGGTAGAGGGCAGGGATTTTCTTGGTGTCATGCCAGCGGTAACCCACCAGAATGTCCTCAAGGTATTCCTGACGGATAGAGTCGCCCGGATATGATATTTCACCGAAGTGATGGGCGCCGTTATCCTCCAGACGTGCCGGGATTGAGAATGGCAGTTTACCGGAGGGATTGATGTTGCCGCTGAGTACTGCCGCGATAGAGTTGCCGGCCATTGAGCCAAGGTACCAACCTTCCACAATCGCGGGTACTTTGGATGCCCAAGGCATTTCAACAGCGTTGCCGGTAAGGAGTACCACCACGAGGTTGGGGTTGGCTGCCTGGAGTGCGTCAATCAGTTCAGGCTGACCGAAAGGTAGTCCGTATTCAAGACGGTCGCCACCTTCGCAGTCCTGGAAATGGTTTTTGTTGAGACCGCCCACAAAGATTACAAGTCCGGCGTCTTTTGCCATATTCACCGCTTCAGCTCTGAGTGAGTCAACGGTCTGCTGGGGAATTACATCGGCATGACCGTACATGGGGCGTCCGGCTACGTATCCCTGTACATATTTCACTTTGTCGCCATAGATGGCTTTGAGTCCTGCAAGAGGTGTGACAATATCCTTCGGTTTCAGTTCGCTTGAACCTCCGCCCGCCATGAGATTGCGGGTAGCGTTATCGCCTACCACAAGGATTGATTTGTACTTGTCGGCCTGAATGGGGAGTAGGGGAGCGCCTTTTTTAGTAACAGGGGCATTTTTCAGCAGCACGATTGCTTCGTTACCGATTTCTTCTGCCACTGCGTAATGTTCGGGTGTTGCCACCGAACCGAACGGTTTCTGACGGTTCATGGCTGTGCGGAAGTTAAGTTTGAGCAGACGGCGCACCTTGTCATCGAGAGTTGACATCGGCACCTCGCCCTTTTCCAGCATATTGAGATACGGATTGGCAAGATAATAGTCGTCGGTAGTGAACGCGCTCTCCGAGGTGAGACCGTTGGTGTACGAACCCATCTCGAGGTCAAGACCGTAGAGGGCAGCCTCGCGGGTGTCGTGTGCGCCACCCCAGTCAGTTATCACAACTCCGTCAAAATTCCAGTCATCCTTAAGAATCTTGTTGAGCAGAAGTTCGTTATGGCATGCGTGCTGACCTCTCACCTGATTGTATGCACCCATTATTGACCATGAGTTACCATCGACAATGGCACGCTTGAAAGCCGGGAGATAGATTTCATTGAGAGCACGGTCGCTGAGATTGACATCGATGTGACCTCTCCATTTTTCCTGATTGTTGAGGGCGTAATGCTTCACGCAGGCTGCCACACCGTTCTGCTGCATACCTTTGATGTAGGGAACCACCAGTTCGCCCGCAAGATACGGGTCCTCACCCATATATTCGAAGTTACGGCCGTTGAGTGGTGTACGGTATATGTTGACGCCCGGTCCGAGCATCACATCCTTTTCACGGTAAAGTGCCTCCTCGGCAAGTGCGTTGCCATAGTCAAACGAGAGTGCGGGATTCCAGGTGGCTGCCAGGGCTGTGAGCGCAGGGAATGCAGTGATGGAGTCGTTGGTACGACCGGAATATCCCCAGTCATTCCAGTTTATTTCAGCGCGAACACCGTGGGGACCGTCGCTCATCCACAGGTCGGGAATGCCGAGACGGGCTACACCGGGAGAAGCGAATTTACCTTCAGCGTGACACATAGCCACCTTTTCGCGCAATGTCATGCGTGAGAGGGCATCCTCCACACGCTCATCAAGCGGACGGGTTTCATCCTGATATACGGGCACTTTTGCATCGGCAATAGCAGAGGTTGCGGTAAGTGCCATTGAAAGCGACAATATAGATGATTTTAGCTTCATTATTATTTTATCGATTAAAAGAAAATGATTGGTTTATCTTTGAAAACTGTTGATTGTTGCTGTGTAGGGGCGCAATCCGTCAGATGTGGCGGTCACGGTGACCGGACCCTCAGAGCCATTGTTCTGTACTATCAACATGGCTTTTCCATAGAACGCCTTCCGTTTGTCATCCTTGAATCTTTCGAGCGAAATGGGTGAACCATTGTCGACTCCTGCATTGAAACCAGCTCCTTCAACTTTGAAGTTGACCAGATTCTCAGCCCAGGGGCAGAGATTTCCATCCTTATCGACAATTTCCACAAGCACATAGCTGAGGTCACGTCCGTCGGCAGCTATTTCAGTGCGGTCGGGAGTGAGACGTATGGCATAAGGCTCGGATGCGGTGTGAATTTCCTTGGTTGCTACAATCTCACCGTTGCGGCGGCTGACAGCCTTGACTGTACCGGGCTCGAAATTAAGTCGCCATGACACATGATAGGTGCCAGGCTCTTTTTTCTTCACACCTTTTGATTCGCCGTTGACAAACAGTTCCACCTCGTCGGCATTGTTATAGTATGCCCAAAGGTCAATTTCCTGTCCCGGCTCCCAATTCCAGTGGGGGAAAATGTGAAGAACATTCTTGTCGGGACGCCATTGCGACTGGTACATGTAATATACATCCTTGGGAATGCCCGCGAGGTCCACTATCCCGAAATAGGAACTTCTGGCGGGCCATCCGAAGGGTGTGGGTTCACCAAGATAGTCAAAACCGGTCCAGATGAATTCGCCGGAGATGAAATCCTTTTCATCCATGTGGCGCAGAGTGCCTTCGTGGGTATTGCCCCAAGGCACGTGACAGTTATCGTATGAGGAACAGGAGAATGATTCGTCATAGAAGGGTATATCCCAGCGCACAGGCCAGATATACATGGAGTCGGATGGCATGCGGTAGTAGCCACGTGTCATCAGTCCCGATACACTTTCGGTGATTATGAACGGTTTGCCGGGGAAATTCTTAGGCACGCTGTCAAACCAGTTGTCATGATAGTTGAACCCGATTATGTCGAGTGCACCCGAACGGAAAAGATGATTTCCCGGGTCAGGTTCGTTGCAACCGGCAGTGACAGGACGACCGGGGTCAAGTTCATGCACCATATCTGTGAGTTTGCGGGTCAGAAGGGAGTTCACACTGAGTTCATCACCTTCGGCAGCCAGCATTTCCTTACCATGACCGAAATTGAGAATCAGGTTAGCCTGCTCAAGCGAAAGCGTGTCAGCTTTGGCATCACTCCATTGCTCAAGGACTTCATTACCAATGCTCCACATGATGATGGAGGGATGGTTGCGGTCACGCAACACAAGGTCGGTGAGGTCGCGTTCATGCCATTCGGGAAAGTAGCGGGCATAGTCGTGTGATGTTTTTTTCTTACGCCACATGTCAAATGTCTCATCCATCACCATTATGCCCATTCGGTCACAAAGGTCAAGTACTTCGGGGGCAGGAGGATTGTGCGAGGCGCGGTAGGCGTTAACACCCATCTCTTTCAAGATTTCAAGCTGACGCTCTATGCCTCGTGTATTTACAGCTGCTCCAAGAGCGCCAAGGTCATGGTGCATGCACACACCCTTTATCTTCATCGGTTTGCCGTTGAGCGAGAAGCCTTTTTCGGAATCGAAGTTGAAATATCTGAGTCCGGTCGTAGTGGTATAGGTATCCAGCAGTTCACCAGTCTTTGCATCGGTGACTTTTGTCTCCAATGTGTAGAGATAGGGGTCGTCTGTGCTCCATAGGTGAGGATTCTTGACTTTGATGGTAGAGGAGGTCTTGGCGGAATTATGCTTTCTGTCAAGTTTCACCGGTTGCGGAGTGCTTTCGCCGACCATCTTGCCGTTGTTGTCGGAGAGGGTGCTGCTGACATTTACATTGATGCTCTTCTTCGATTTGCTTACGACATCTGTGGTAATGTCAAGGGTGGCAAGGTCGGAGGTCACATCGGTGGCTACATGCTGTCCCCAGAGAGGTATGTGCACGGAGTTAAGAGAGCGCATCCACACGTTGCGGTATATGCCGCATCCGCTGTACCATCGGGAATTAGGCTGCTCGGCATTATCCACACGCACGGCTATGACATTTTCACCCTCACGGTTGAGGTAAGGAGTTATGTCGTAGCTGAATGACGCATATCCGTAGGGACGGGTGCCGAGTTCATGACCGTTGATAAAAACGGTTGAGTTCATGTAGGCGCCATCAAAGTCAATGAACAGTTCCTTGTCCTTCTGGTCAGGTGTAAGAGTGAATGTCTTGCGGTACCAGCCCACACCACCCGGAAGGGCGCCCCCACCGGTGCCCGATGGATTTTTCTCGCTGAAGTCACCCTCAATAGCCCAGTCGTGGGGCAGATTGAGGTTACGCCATTTTGAGTCGTCGAAGTCTGGGGCTGATATGTTTTTACCGTCCGTAAGCGCGAATTTCCAGCCATCGTTGAATGATACGGCTCTGCTGTCGGCTGCCGACATTGAAAAATTGGCTGCCACGCCTAAAAAGGCGAGGCAGACCAATCCAATCAATTTTTCCTTAGAAATCATATAAACTATTGTGTTTTCTTATAGATTCACCACTTGCTTTTTGCCATCGTAGGTTACCTGAACACCCTTGGTGTCACGGTTGTAACCGCGTGGGGTCTCATTTGAGACCTTCACAATGTTGAATTTGCGGCTCTTGAGCATTCCGGGGAACTCACCCTGACGGTCGCCGATGGTAAGAGTGTTGGCGGCATCGTCGTAAGTGAACGGAATCATGGCGTAGTTGCCTTTTTCGTAGTTATAATTGGTGTTCTCATCCTCATAAAGAGTGAATTTGCCATTCTCACCTGCATAGACGTAGAGGTTGATTTCCTCAGCCGGTTTCTCGTCGCTCCACTGCATGGCGGGACCGAAGGGGACAATAGAGCCTGAACGCACATAGAGAGGCATTCTCTCGTAAGGCGCGGGAACATCTACAGTCTGTCCGCCGTTGATTTCCTTGCCGGTATAGAAGTCATACCATTCAGCACCTTCAGGGAAGTAAACTTCGCGAGAGGTAGCGCCGTAGGTGTAAACAGGGGCTACGAGGAATGCGGGACCAAACATGTACTCATCGCCGATGTTACGGGTGGTCTTGTCGGCTGTGAAGTCCATTACGAGGGGACGCATGATGGTGTAGTCGTCAAAATGAGTCATGCCAGCGAGTGAATAGATATAGGGCATGAGGTCGTAGCGGAGGTTGGTGTAGTAAACCACAGATTTGTATGCGGGATGACCTTCGGGCGCGATATTGAAAATCTCGCGGTAGGGCCACTGTCCGTGGGCACGGAAGAGGGGAGCAAAGGCACCAAACTGATACCAGCGGGTGTTGAGCTCGCGCCATTCCTTCATATCAGGATTCTCTTTGCCAGTCTTGGCGTACTCAGCTGCGGCTTTCACATAACGGTCTTCAACGCAGAAACCACCGATGTCCATGGTCCAGTAGGGGATACCTGAAGAGGCGAAGTTGAGTCCGGCAGAGATTTGAGATTTCATATCTTCCCAGCGTGTAGCGATGTCACCGCTCCATGTGGCGGTGGAGTAACGCTGCTGTCCGGCAAAACCTGAGCGGGTGAGGAGGAACACACGCTTGTCAGGGTCTGTGCCGCGCTGTCCGTCGTAGATAGCCTCAGCGTTCATCAGACCGTAAGCGTTGAAATACTTGGTAGATGGTCCGAGAGCGGTGGGAGTGATGAGGTCCTTGCGGTACTGGATGTCAGTACAGTCACGGATGTTGGGTTCGGAAGCATCCATCCACCATGCGTCGATGCCGAGGGGATAATAATGTTCTTCCATCTGATGCCAGAAGAGTTTACGGGCATCAGCATTGTAAGCATCGTAGAATGAGCTGAGGTAACCGGGACCAACCCAGTCGCGTATGCTGTCCTGCACGGGGAGTTTGTACATCCAGCCGTTTTTGTCAAATTCCTTATAGTGTTCGGTAGTTACATAGAATTTGGGCCATACGGAAATCATTACTCTACCGTTCATATCATGAATGGAGTCCACCATACCCTTGGGGTCGGGGAAGCGTTCGCGGTCAAACTCGTGGCTGCCCCAAGAATCTTCCTTCCAGTGGAGCCAGTCGATTACAATATTGTCGATAGGAATGTTGCGTTTGCGGAATTCGGCGAGGGTAGAGAGGACCTCGTCAGATGTATTGTACTTCTCGCGGCTCTGCCAATAACCCATAGCCCATTTAGCCATGATGGGGGCTTTGCCTGTAAGGGTACGGTAGCCGGAGATTACATCGTCCATGTCATCGCCATACACGAAATAGTAGTCAATCTGGCTCTGCATCTCTCCCCACCAGCTCATCTGCTGCTGTTCCTTATGGTCTCTGGGTGCATAGGCGCGCAGACCGCAGTATGCCACTGCGCCGTTGGGTTTCCATTCAATCTTGATGGGAACGCGCTTGCCTTTTTCGAGATATACAGAGAATTTATAAGAGTTAGGGTTCCAGGCGGTGCGCCAGCGTTCAGGCACCACTTCCTTTCCGTCGATGGTTACAGTCTGATAGCCTGAATAGTAGAGGATAAACTTGTATTCACCGGTTTCGAGAGGTTCTATTTCACCTTCATAGGTCACTTCGCTGCCCTGGTAGTTGAAATCCTGCGGAAGATTCACCACATGTTTCAATTCCTTGCGGATGAGGTGTTCGAAATAGATTGAATCCTCACGCTGAACTATGGTAGGAGCTGTGGCTTTGGCGGGGGTGTATGAGCCGGTCAAAGCACCCTCTTTGCCATCCTTGTCATAAAGTTTGAACACTTTGCCGAGCTGCTTGTAATCCTCGGGATTACCGAAGCGGCAGAGTGAATAGCTGTCCCAGAGAATACCGTAATTGTCAGTAGATATGACAAATGGTACCGATACCTTGGTGTTGTATTGGAAAAGTTCTTCGTTCAGACCTTTATAATTGAATTCATCTGACTGGTGCTGACCGAGTCCATAGATACCTTCATCCTCACTGAGTGATTCGAATACCTGGCGCACTGTGTAGCCCTCGGTATCCTCGACCTTGATTGGTGAGAATTCGCGGCCGCCGTCAGCTTCAGATACGATGAGGCGTCCATCTTTGTTGTAGAATTTGACATCACCTGTGGCTAAGGCAACCACAGCCTTTACTTCGGATGTTAGCACGGAGACAGTCGAGTCGGTCTCTTCAACAGAGTATTCGGTTTTGCCCTGCTGGGGCACTACCACGAGACTCTGCTCGTCGGCAAATTTTTTGTCGGGTGTTGCTGAAACGCGGATGATTTTGTCACCGAGCACCTGAAGGCGCACTTTACGGGTGGCATTCTCCTCAGAGGAAGCAACATTGACAATGATACCTTTGTCGGTTTTTTCGTATTTTCCTGGAGCGCATGATACGGCGAGCATGGCGGTCAGTACTGACACGGAAAAAATTCGAAATTTCATGGGTAGTAGAGATTGTAATGTATAATGAATAAATGTATTTAATTTCGGGTATGGCAAAATTATAAAATAAAACCCATGTGCGTGGGGTATTATGTTGACGCACATGGGTGGAAATGATTTATACAGGGGTTCAAATGTTAATTTAAACTGGATGATTTGTTGCCTTCTCCTCTTTTTCCTGATAATCGGACGGTAAAATACCAAATTCTTCCTTGAAATACTTGCTGAAGTATTTTGGACTGTTAAAGCCTAACTGATAGGCTATTTCGGATACGTTGAGCTGGCTCTCGCGCAACATTTGAGCACCTCGCTTGAGACGGAGTATGCGGATAAACTCGATAGGTGTCTTTCCGGTGATGGATTTGAGCTTTTTGTAAAGGTTCACGCGGCTCATGCCGAGGTGCGAGCTCAGTTCCTCCACCGATAGGTCGGGTCGCTTGATGTTGGCGACGACGAATTTCACAGCTTTTTCCACCAGACGTTCGTCGAGTGGAGTGATGCTGATGCTGTCAGGCTCGGGGTCAATCAATGTACGGCTTGCACCACGTTTGCTGAGCGCCACAAGTTTCTTCATGCGCAGCAGGAGCAGCTGCAGATTGAATGGCTTGGTGATATAGTCGTCAGCACCGATTGTCAGACCCTCTACCTTGTCCTGTGCATCATGTTTGGCTGTTAGGATTATAATGGGAGTCGATGCATGGTCGGTATTCATTTTCAGTTGGCGGCACAGTTCCACACCATCCATTTCCGGCATCATCAGGTCAGTGATGATGATAGATGGTTTCACTGACGACAGCAGTTTCATGGCAACTTTGCCGTTTGGAGCGGTAATGACATGGAAATCATTACTTAAACCTTCTTTGAGAAATTCAAGCATATCTGCGCTGTCGTCAACCACCAGCGCCATCGGGCGTGAATCGTTGGCTGAGGATGTCTTTTGGGTGGGTTGTGGCGCACTCTCGGTTTCTTTTGAGGTTGAGGCGGCTGCTTTTGGTTCTCCCGAAGCGTTGTCGGCGTTGGCAGGAGTCGCGTTTTCAGGCGCAGGAGTTTGCTCGGCGTTCGGAGCAAGCGCGGCAGCTGAATTCCGGACAATGGGCAGGGTTACAATAAAGATTGAGCCATTGTCAATGTTATCGACCACCCGGATATTGCCATTGTGAAGCTTAACATACTCGTTCACAAGACTTAGCCCGATGCCGTTGCCTAAGTTGGAGGGTGACCCGGTCTCATCGGCCTGATAGAAGCGCTCGAAAATCCGTTCCTTATCCTTGTCTCTCACACCGGGACCTGTATCGGCGACCTTGATTATCAGGTTGCCTCCCGAAGTTTCCAGTGTCACATCCACTTTACCTCCCTCAGGGGTGAATTTGAAGGCGTTGCCGAGCAGATTCATCATGATTTTTGAAAGTTTGTCCTCGTCAAACTTGACATAAAGCGACGTGAGTGGCGAGAAGAAGTTGAGTGACACATTGTTGCGCTCGGACAGCATGGAAAATGACTGGCACACATTATGCACGAATGCAATCACATCACCCTCTGTAAGATGCAGGGTCAGTCCCGCCACCTCATTCTTGCGGAAGTCCAGAAGCTGGTTTACCATGTTGAGCAGACGCATGGCATTGTTGCGCATCATGGTCAGCATTTTTAGCTTTGACGGGTCGGAGGTGTCCTTAATCATGCTTTCTAGTGGGGACACGATGAGGGTCAGCGGCGTGCGGAGGTCATGGCTTACATTAGTGAAGAATTTGAATTTCAGCTGGTTGAGTTCTTCTTGTTTCTGCAGGGCATCCTCTTTGCGTTTTTCGTTAAACTTGCGCTGCTCACGTAGCCGTATCATTCGGTAGACTACATAGACTGCAGTGAGGATAAGTATGAGATATAGCGCTTTAGCCCAAACCGTCGCCCAGAATGGTGGATGGACCACAATTTCCAGTTCGGCGGGATGAACGCTGCGGTAATTGTCGTTGTTGGCGGCGCTCACGAGGAGTTTATATGTGCCTGACGGTAGGTTAGTGTAGGTAATATTGTTAAGATGAGTAGTTTGCCAGTCGGTGTTCAGTCCCTCGAGCTTATAGTAGAAGGTGGTTTTCTCGGGAAGTACATAGTTGTCTGTAGCAACATAGAGGGTGAAGTCGGTGTTGCCGTGCCAAAGTTCTATCTTGCGTTGCTTGTTAAGAGAACTTTGGAGCACCACGTGACCGTCTATTTTCTCGCCGGGAGTGATTTCTTTACCTCCGATATACAGGGCGGAGAACATCACGGCTGGGAGCGAACGGTTGAGTGTAATTTTTGCCGGGTTGAAGCGGTTGATGCCATAGAGACCGCCCACGAGAATTTCACCGTCGGGGAGCATGGCGAATGAGCGTTGGTTGAAGTCGCTGTTCTGCAAACCGTCGTTCGGGTCATAGTTCTGCATAGTGGTGGAGAACTCTCCTGTCTTGTCATCGAATTTCGGTGACAGATGTATTAGGTCGGAACCTTCCGACACCCATATGTCTCCCATCATATCCTCCTGAATACCAAGTACGAACGACGGGGCTGAATCATCGTGGAGATGAATGGTATGGGTGGTATCCCTGCGTGGGTCGTACACTTGCAGACCCTCGCGCGAGGCAATCCAAAGCAGTCCGCGGGAGTCATAGAATACCTCGTTGATATTGTTGTTCGATACGCTTTGGAGCTTTGTTATCTTCTGGGTGGTAGGGTTATAGACCGCTACACCTACAGCGGTGGCGAAATATACCATTCCGTCCGAGCCATTGGCAATGGAGACTATATAGTCGGAGGCGAGTCCGGAGTTGGTGACGTTGTACTCCTTGACAGCCGATGTGACGGGGTTGTAATTGAAAATGCCTGACCCGAGGGTGCCAATCCAAAGGTTATTGTTATTCTCGGATATTGCAAGTGCCCAGGTATATATGCTGTCGAGGCGTGAGCCGGTGCTGATATGGTCGAATTTACCGTTTATGAAACGTTTGAGTCCACGTGTGAAATTCCCTACATAGATGCTCCCGTCGGGAGTTTCGAGCAGTGAGGTGATTGCCGGTGGATTGCCACCGTCGTGCGGGTCAGGATATGAGGTGATTTTTCCTGTGGTGGGATTCCACGACATCAGACCTGCTGCATCTGTCCCGACCCAGACCTCGCCGTTTCTGCTGACTATCATACGGTTGACGTCGGGGAATGGAAAAAGCGAGAATTTCTGGGTACTCTCATTATAGTAGAATACACCTTTCTTATAAGTCCCTATCCACAGCGTGTTGGCAGGGTCTTCGTAGAGCACGGTGACAGTATTGTTGACATTTTTCTCCGCATTGTCGGCCACCGGTATGAATCTTATGCCATCGGCGCTTTTATGCACCTGCTCGAGTCCGTGGTGGTCACGACCCACCCATATTTTCCCAGATTTATCCTGCATGAGCACGTTGATAAGCAGTTTTTTACCGCCGTTTGGCAGGCGCTCGCTTATCCACTGGTGGTTGCCGGCGTCATAGAGCCACAGCTGTTCATTACTGTAAATCCACAGCAGCCCGTCGCGGTCATACACAGAGGTGAATGTGAACGATTGGTTGGGAGGGAGCCGGTCGGCTATATGGCGTTCGGTCAGCGTCACCTTGAGTGTGACGGGGTCAATGATGCGCAGCACTCCCGATTCATCGATGGTCACTATTCCTAACGGAGTGTCGATGAAATTTGATAATGTACTTTTCCCGAATGCCGGTTCCGGTACCTGTTTTACTTTACCGTTGTCCTGTTTCGATGCGCGGAATACACCCTTGCCTGAGAGATAAAACCACAGGTTTTTGTTGTTGTCGATTAGAAGCTTTGTCGGGTTGGATTCCAGTCCCAGTTCCTTCATACGGCGCGGCACGTCGTTCTCAAGGATGTCGGTCTCGGGGCGGTAGATATAGTAATCTCCGCTCGTTTTTATCCACAGGTTCCCTTCGTTATCCTCCTGTATTTCGTCAATGTAGCTGCCATTGATGGGGCGGTCGGCAGGAGTGTCGGGGTGATAAATCTTGAAAGTGTAACCGTCATATCGGCACAGCCCCGACGACGTACCTATCCAGATAAACCCTTGGGAATCACGGTAGATAGTGTTAATCTTGTTGTTTGACAGACCGTTGCCGGTATCAAGGTGTTTCAGAAAAAGTTCGGAAGCGTTGGTCAGGCTTGCGAATAGTGAGAGAAAGAATAATAATAGTAAACGCATGGGTTAACATTTAAGGCGTATATTCGGTTACAAAGTAAGCGAAAGTTAACATTTC
>Ga0224483_100257_pt1 | contig 15641 bp, 11 predicted proteins | sample hydfratestSal1_FD_181453 | JGI IMG/M metagenome (GOLD analysis project Ga0224483, IMG submission 181453) | Metatranscriptome of mouse feces microbial communities from Columbus University, Ohio, United States - Sal1 (Metagenome Metatranscriptome) ... | reverse complement strand
TACAGATCGGGCTTTTTGCAAGTAGCCGGAAATAAATTCCGTCTACTTGATCCCAGCTCGAGGGCACAGCCCTTCGAGCACCCATGACCAAACGACACTTTATCTACAGTCTGACAGCCTGGCCGTTATGTGCCAGGCTGTTTTTATCATTTTTATATTTTACAGGTATCCTTTTGCCGCCGGATCTGTGGGATCCCAATTATAGGCCGCCGTGATCTTGGTGTATGTCTTCCGGTCGAACGGCCCTGCATTGCTGTAATCCTGCACTTCGATGGTACTGCCGTTGCAGTGCTCATAGATCCATTTCGCATCGATGACCGCAACACGGATACAACCGTGGGACGCAGCAGTCCTTCCCAGTTTGTTCCACTCATTTGCAGGTAAGCTGTACGGATTCGCCGCCGGGCCTGATACAGAATGGATGAAGATGCCGTTGGCGGCATCCACCAGCGTCGCATACTGTCCCCAAGACGGACCCATGAGGATCTGCCAGCGTCCTGCCCGGCTGCCTGTGAACCGGCCCTTAGGCGTAGGCGTTGCCGGAAGCCCTACTGAACAGGGCATGGCCACCACCGGGATGTTGTACTGTCCGTTCGTATCCCGTGCATACACCGTGATCTGGTTCCGCACCCGGTCAACTCTCAACATATATGGACCGGATACTTTTCCCCTCACATCCTGGCTCAGAAAGCCTTTCTTATCAAAATAATACTTATAGCGTGTCCCATTCTGTACAAGATAGGTCCAACCTTTTGCAAATTTTCCATTTGTTTGTGCATATTTCCACTTTCCGTCTACCTTGACCCATTTCTGTGAAAAGACACCCTTCTTGTTGAGATATCCCCATTTCCCGCTGCGCTGTTTCCATGTGTCGGTAAGCATCACGCCGTCTTCATCCAGGTAATAGTAATCTCCTTTATATTTCAGCCAGGAATCTGTGAGCATCGCGCCTTTGGATGAGGCATAATATTTCTCCCCGCCTTTTTTCAGCCATATCTTTGTGTCTGCATAACCTTTCCGAGCTTTATTGGTCTGCTTCTGGAAATGATACAGCTTTCCGTCTATCGTCTTCCAGCCGCCCTTATACATCCTTGCGTTCTTATCGAAAAAATAATATTGTTTTGATATCTTGACCAGCCCATTAGACACTGCCTGCTGGTTCCCGCTCTTAAAATAGTACCAGCGTCCATCCTGTTTTTTCCAGCCGCTGTACGCAGAGCCTATCGGGGCAGCCCCTTCAGCTTTTTTGCGGAAGAAATATTTCTTGCCATCCACTTCCTGCCACCCGGTCAGCATCATGCCCGTCCCGTCCACATAGAACCGATAGTCATCGACTTTAAAGAGTTTGGATGTATACATCTCTCCTGTATCGGTGAAATAGTAATATCCGCTCTCTTTATCCTCTTTGATCTTCTGCCAGCCGGTCTTGATCACCCGCGAATGATCTTTTGCAAAATAATAAAAACTGCCGTTGAGTCTCTGCCAGCCGGTCGCCTCAAGCCGCTTGCCGTCGCTGCCATAATAATACTGCTTGCCCTCTCCCACATTCACAAAACAGCCCGCAGCCATCACGCCTTCTGCATCGAAATAATATGTACTGCCGCCAATCTCCTTCTCGCCGCCTGCAGCCATCACGCCTTCTGCATCAAAATAATAGGTCTTGCCATCGATCTCCTTCCAGGCATCCTTTACCACAGTCCCGTCTTTTTCATCCAGGTAATAGGTCTTCTTTACGTTGGAGATCTCCTGCTTACCTGTCTTGGAAGAATCCCAGAGACCACCCTTCAGAAAAAGCCATCTGTCCTCTCCGGCCACCTGACGCCAGCCGTTCCCAGTGGCTAACTGTCCAATCTGGGAATTTTCCGGGGACGGCGCCTCCACATCCGGACATTCCTGCGCCGTCAGGAAATAATACACGCCCGCTTTCTCCACATTGAGAGTGCGTTCATGAGCGCCTGTCAGCATATAGCCTTCTGCATCAAAAGCATAATACGCACGGTCGATCTCCACAAGACCGTCCTGCTCCGTATAATATCCGCTGCCATTCGATTTTACCAATCTATATTTCTCTCCATCCTTGACCCACTTTGGGGAGATCACAGTGATGGTATCACCCGGAGTCGCATCTCCGGAAACAGTCGGTCCCTCCGGCTCTCCCTGCGTGCCATCTGCCGACACCACCGGTCCTTCCGGCGCTGCGACGTCATCCGACACGGAAGCACCGTCCCAGGCCTGCGCGTCATCCCCGTCAGCCGCCTCCTGTAACAGATCCTCAGTCCCATCAGTTATATCGCCTGCTGTCTGCTCCGCCTGCAGGTCTGCCGTCCCTGCATCCTCCAAAGATGCCGCCGCCGGCATCGCCCCTGGAAAGGCCACACAGAAACTCAATGCCAAAGCTAACAGTCTCTTGCTCTTCATCTTACTTATCTCCTCCTTAAAATATACTCTATCATGTAATCCCATTGTAGACCCAATACCCGCCATTTGTCAAATATATCTTTTTTTGATATAATCTGTCTGGATGAACAAGGAGGTTACCGTTATGTTTTCAAATAAATCCATAAAAGCCGACAACGCCATACTCCTGGCCGCAGGATATGCACGCCGGTTCGCTCCCCTCTCCGACAGATGCCCAAAGGGCCTGCTCCCGGTCAGAGGCGAAGTCCTGATCGAACGCCAGATACGCCAGCTGCTGGCCGCGGGCATCCCGCAGATCATCGTCGTCACCGGATATAAGAGTCCGATGTTTGCCTACCTGGCGGACCGGTATGACGTGATCCTGGTGGAAAACCCCCAATATTGTGAGCGCAACAACCACTCCTCCATCTATGCCGCCCGGGAATATCTGGCAAACTCTTATATCTGCTCCTGCGATAACTATTTTACAGAGAACATCTTTACCCCCGTCGTGGAGTATCCCTACTATGCCGCCCTGCACAGTCCAGGCAGGACCGGCGAGTACTGCCTGGACACCGACGCCGCCCGGCGGATCACCCATGTGTCCATCGGCGGCCGGGACTCCTGGTATATGCTGGGACATGTCTTCTGGGATGCACGCTTTTCCCAGGATTTCTTAAGGATCCTGAAAAAAGTGTATGACCTCCCCGGGACAAAGGACCTGCTCTGGGAACAGATCTATATGCAGCATCTGGACCAACTCTGCCTGTATCTGAAAACCTATCCGCCCGGGATCATCCTGGAATTCGATTCCCTGGATGAACTGGCGCGTTTCGATCCCGCTTACAGGACAGACCCGCTGTCCCTACTCCCCTAAGCCGCTCTGGATGGCCCCCTCAAGGGCCTCCAGGGCCTGGGCTTCGTCCTCTCCTTTGCAGATCAGCTCGATCTCATCCCCGCATTTTACGCAGGCTCCCAGTATCCCCAGCACACTCTTGGCATTATATGTACCATTCCGAAATGCAAAAGTGATCGAACATTTATATTTCATCGCCTCTTTGCACAGGATGCCCGCAGGCCGTAAATGCAGCCCTGTCGGGTTTTTTATACATACTTTCTTTCTGATCATACCTTCTCACCTTCATCTCACACTCAATCGCCTTCCACCGGCTTGACTAATTTCACGACTGTACTCTGCTCCTCCACAAGCGCATATCCAACCGGCAGTTCGATCTTGACAGGGATCTGATAACTCCCCTCTGTCTTTCCCGTAAGATCCACACTGGCGCGGATATCGCCCGTCCTGAGCTGATCCAGTTCCTTTCCATCTTCTCGTATGCGGATCTGGACTTTCTCCGTCTCATAGACCAGCTGCAGCCCTTCCTGGACATTCTGCCCTGTGATGCTGGTCGTCGGGATGCTGTACTCCTTGCTGTCCTGTGATAAGATATTGACTGTGGCTATGACCGTATCGCTGGTGTCTTTCGTCAGCTTGATGCCCTCCGGCAGCAGCTGTTCGATATTGATCCTCACCTCAAAATCTGAATCCCTTCCTGTGACATCGATCATCTCATCCGGCACCTGGATGCTGTTGCCGACTGCAGTCAATGCCTTCAGCGCATCATCACTGCCGGCCACACTGATATGTCCCGGCGTAAAAGTTATCTTATCCACTTTATAGCCCTCTGCGGGGCTGCCCACATAGCCGCCTTTGATCGCCACATCGTTGCGGATCGACCACAGATCCACCGCCACGCTCACTTCCGGAATGCTGGTATCGTATTTCAGATAACTCATCTTGTCCTCTGAGAATTTCTCCTGATTCCTGTCGATGATCTCCAACCCCACCAGTTTTGTGGTGTCCTCCTTGAGATTCGTGGGATCCACGGTGGCCACCACTTTATCGATCTTCCGGACCAGGGACTGGGGCCCGGTGATCTTGATCTTGTCCGGATCCGCACTCATCGCTCCGATCTCATAGCCTTTCCGCGGCTGTCCCTCCCCAGAGACGACTGTGACAATGTACTCCTGCGTCATGATCTCATCGATATCTACGCTCAGGTTCCTGGGGTTGGGCAGCAAATTGGCAGACTTCAGTTTACTGCAGTTGACTGTGATCGGGACCATGATCGGATCGGTATTCATGTTGACGATCTGCTTCAAGTCCGCCGTCGCCACAAGGTCCTCCTCGGTCAGTCTGTCCACGATGGAACGCTTTCCCGTGACCTCCACAGTGATCACGTTCTGCCCCTCCTCGATCATGCTCATCTTCCCGCCGCTCTCGATATATGCCTCATTCTGTACCTGCACGACAACACCGGGGATCTGGCTGGTGATGATCGGATCGTCCACATTGACCACCACCAGCCAGAACAGGACAGCCACCACCACTGAGACCGCTTTTAAGAGGATATTATTCATCAGAGTCTTTCTCATTCCTGTCCCTACCCCTCTTCCATATCCTGAATTTACCATTGTTCATATATGTCTTGTTCTGCACGGCGCGCATGGCCTTCTTCAGTTCAGAAAACGTAACGCCCCTGTGCAGCACGCCCCCCTGGACCATGGACACATGGCCGGTCTCCTCCGACACGATGATGGTCAGGGAATCACTGACCTCGCTGATCCCCACACCGGCCCGATGCCGGGTCCCCAGCTGCTTGCTCAGCTCCCGATTGTCAGAAAGGGGCAGATAACATGTGGCTGCCACGATACGGTCACCCCGGATGATCACAGCCCCATCGTGGAGCGGCGTGTTATGTTCGAATATGTTGATCAAAAGCTGGCTGCTCACCAGAGAATCCAGCGCGATCCCGGTCTTCTCGTATTCCGTCAGCACCACATTCTGCTCGATCACGATCAGAGCCCCCGTCTTCACTTCTCCCATACTGAAGCTGGCCCTGCAGACCTCGTTGACGGTCTTGTCTGAAAACCGCTCCTCCACCCCCTTGCTGCTGTCAAAAGGAAAGATCGAGTACACGATGTTCTTCTCACCCAGCTGCTCTAAGATCCTGCGCAGTTCCGGCTGGAAGATCACAAACAGCGCCGTGATCAGCACCGCTGCCATCTTCTCCACGATCCACAGGATCGTATTCATACGGAACGTGTAAGCTATGAACACGAACACCAGGACGATCAAGATCCCCCGCAGCAGCGTGTAGGCCCTCGTATTTTTGATCCAGACTATAAATTCATAGACGAAAAAAGAGATGAGCAGGATCTCAATGATGTCTATGATCCCAATCTTTGGGACCGATACTTTAGATATGTAATTTTCAAAGATTTCTCCCCAACTATTCAATTGCAATTCTGCTCCTTTACCTTATACAAGATCACAGATCCTTCAGAGAATCCTCCAGTTTTTTCCCAAGATCCATGTGCACAGGATCCCCCATGGATGCCCTGGGCGGCAGCTGTCCCCTTCTCGGCAGCTGCGGAAGCTCCTCCGTCTTCTGTGATACCCCATTTATTTTCTTGATCTTACGTTTTGAAGTGCTGATCGATACTTTAGGAACAGCTTTTACATAATAAAAATAATCATCATCCTCATATTCCAAATGCTCCGTCCGGGTATAATCCCCCCCATAGGCAAAAAACTCCAGCACAAATCCCAAAAGCACAGACACTGCAGCCGACACCACCAGGGGCACCATCTCCACGTCCATCCCCAAAAACAGCCCTCCGGCAAACATGATGAGCAGATACGCCACAGCCCCCACAATGATCGCCACCCGCCATGCATAATCGAAAGAACGGGTGCGTATCAGATAGACCAGCAGCAGCACGCCCACAAGAGCGATCAGCGACATCCACATCTCCTCATCCTTGATCAGGCCGTCCATGAGCAGTTTCAACGCCCGCTGGATCTGCATGTCGTCACTGGCAAGGATCGCCCCCTGTTCCTTAATGAATGTGATCAGGTAATAAAAGACAACACTGCACCCGGCCGGCACGGCGGCCACCGGCACGCCCAGAAGCCCGCATCCGATCGGGAGCAGCGGCGGGATCTGACACGCCATGCTCAGGGATGTCATGGGGAACACCAGGTTGTATCTCCCGCTGAACCGCAGGGCCAGGATAGACATGAGCAGGAGCAGCGCCGCCACAAACCCGGCCACCTCTATGCCCACCGCATAACAATGGCCCAGGATGAACAGAAAGCCCACCCACATGATCGCATTGACGGGCAGGATCGCGCATAAGAGCGCAGTGATGATGATCACAAACGGATCGGCCAGCCTCGCCATCATGCCCAGCGATATCCGTATCCACCAGAAATAGCCGAAACTCAGCAGGAATTTAAAGACCGGCACAAGATATCCCTCATACTGCCCAAAAAAGTTCTTTAACTTTTGTTTCATCTCCAGCAATGCTGTCATATCTCATCCCTCCTGAACACATTCCGGTCCATTCCGCGCTTCTCCTCTCTCGCATAGATCTTGGTGAGTCTGCCAAGCTGTGCATAATAATTTTTTATGCTCTTCTTCGCCCGGCTGTATCTCACCGTCTGTATCACATATACAAGGACGGAGTATAAGATCAGCAGGACCACATATCCGATGATCACCTTCACCCCGAGCCCGATCAGATCCATCTTATGGATGTTCTCCAGAAGTTCTTCCAAAAAATAAACGGCGATCATACCCAGCAGTGCCACATACCCGATGGATACCAGAAAAAAATTTTTGATCAGCGCCAGGCCGATATAGTCCGTACGGTAATATTTACTGACCGGAAGGTATTTTTTCCCTTCTCCCTTCTCGTATGCAGCTAGTTTTGTCATGATCTTGATCTTCTCTTGATTTAACATAGAATAAACGGCTCCTTATGCGATATGTCCATTGTAACACATATCACTTGCGATGAAAACCCTCTAAAAACCTTTCCCGATACACAGCGTCAGGACATAGACCTTCCCGGCCCCGGCTTTTTTCAGGCATCCCGCCGCCTCATCCACGGTGCTGCCCGTGGTGTAGACATCATCCACCAGCACGACGCTCTCCAGAAGCCGGAAATCTTTTCCGACCGAAAACACCCCTTTTAAATTCAGTTTCCGCTGGTCATGCTCCAGACCCTTCTGGGACCGGGTCTTCCTAATCTTTTCCAACATATGCTCATACACGGGGATGCCATATTTTTTACCCAACGCATGGGCCAGGCAGGCGCTCTGGTTAAATCCCCGCAGACGCAGTTGGCTCTTGTGCAGAGGGATGGGCACCAGGGCCTGGGGCTGCCAGCGCGACAGATACCGCCCTGCTGCGCGTGCCATCGTCTCTCCATAATAGTCCAGATATTCCCGGCGTCCCCCATATTTACATTTCAGCAGGGACTCCTGCATGACCTTATTATAAGGAAGGATCCCCACCGCTTCCTCGAAGACATGCCCCCTCCTGCTGCAGTCCGCACAATATTCCTGGTCCTCTTTCTGTAAAGGCTTACTGCACTTTTTACAGCGCGGCTCCCCCACGGGCTGGATCTTCCCGGCGCAGGCGGAGCAGACCAGTTCTCCTTTTGGCTGTACGATATCATGGCAGACGGGACAGCGTCTGGGATAGACAGCTGAGAGCACCCACTCCATGATCCCTGTTTTTCTCATATGATCTCTTCTCCCAACTCCTGGATCCGGATATCCAAGGCACTGTACCGGCCTGCCTCCCGCTTATTCGCGATCATCTGCTGGAAGGTCTTCGTGCTGCCCACGAGGGTCACACATTTTTTCGCCCGGGTCACAGCCGTGTAGAGCAGGTTCCGGTTCATCAGCATCTGCGGCCCGGTCAGCAGCGGGATCACCACCGCCGGATACTCACTCCCCTGGGATTTATGTATGGTGACCGCATAGGCCAATTCCAGTTCATCCAATTGTTTGAAAGAATAGTCCACATATCTGCCCTGGTCAAATTCCACGGTCATGATCCCGGCAAATTCATTGATCTCACGGACCCTTCCGATATCTCCGTTGAAGACGCCCACGCCCTTTTCCGTGACGATCCCGTATTTTCCCTGCACTTCCCATTCAAGCTGATAATTGTTCTTTATCTGCATCACCTTATCGCCCTGACGGAACAGTGTATGACCGTATTCTTTCTCTTTTTTGGACTCATCTGCAGGATTTAAGTATTTCTGTAAAAAAGGATTGAGCTGCTCCACCCCCAGGACGCCTTTGCGCATGGGCGTGAGCACCTGGATCTCCATAGGGTCTGTATGGACATACTTCGGCAGCTTCTCCTGGATCAGCGCGATCACCACCCGCAGGACTAAGATCGCCTCCTGCCGCTCCAGGAAAAAGAAATCCCTACTCTTATTATTGATCTTGACTTGTTCTCCCCGGTTGATCTTGTGGGCATTCACCACAATATCACTCTGGCTGGCCTGCCGGAAGATCCGCGTCAGCTCCACCACCGGAAAAGCCTCTGACCCAATGATATCCCGGAGCACATTGCCCGGCCCCACGCTGGGGAGCTGATCCACATCCCCCACCAAGATCAGGCGTGTCCCTACACTGAGGGCTGACAGCAGAGCATGCATCAGATAGATATCCACCATGGACATCTCATCAATGATCACCACATCGGCCTCAAGAGGATTCTGTTCATTCCGCTCAAAATGCACCCCCGCGGAGGACTCCTCCAGCACGCCGGATAACTCCAGCAGCCGGTGGATGGTCTGCGCCTCCCAGCCGGTGGCCTCTGTCATCCGGTTCGCCGCCCGTCCCGTGGGAGCGGCGAGCCGGATCTGCATCTCCTCCCCCTCAAAATAGCGGAGCATGGCATTGATCGTGGTCGTCTTACCGGTCCCAGGCCCACCTGTGAGCACAAAAAGACCATGACAGGCCGCCTGCCGCACCGCCTCCCGCTGCCGTTCGTCGAGCTGGATGCCTGTCTCCTTCTCCATGGCGCTGATCCGCCTATCTGTGCCCTCAACATCCTGCTCAAGCTGTACATCCAACTCCCGCAGCATCCGCGCCGTGCTCAATTCCAGATAATAGAGCTGGCTGCCGTAGACCACCGGACCTGCACCCAGCTCTTTTAAGACCGCTTTGTGTTCGATCGCCAGATCCATCAGATACTTTTCCATCAGCTCCTCGTCCACCTGTAAAAGGTCCGAAGCCTGCCGGAAGAGTTCCTGTCTCGGCAGATAGATATGTCCCTGGCCCGTGGCCAAGAGCAGTGTATAGAGGAGCCCGCTCTTGATCCGATAGCCGGAATCCCCTTGGATCCCGATCTTCCCCGCGATCTCATCCGCGACCTTAAAACCCACTCCGGGGATATCCTCCGCCATCTGATATGGATTCTCCCGCAGCACCTGATAGAGATCCTGTCCGTACTGTTGATAGATCTTCGCTCCCAGATTCAATGAGATCCCATATTTCTGCAGGAAGATCATCGCCTTTCGCATGTCGGCCTTCTCTTCCATCTGCCGCGCGATCTCCCGGGCCTTCCGCTCGCTGATGCCTTTTACCTCGGAAAGTCTCTCCGGCTCCTCCTCCACCACCCGGATCGTATCTTCCCCAAAATGTTTCACGATCCGGGCCGCAAGGGCCGCCCCGACCCCTTTGATCGCTCCGGAACCCAGATAGCGCTCCATGGCGGCCGTATCCTCCGGCACTTTCGTCTGAAAAGACTCTATATGGAACTGCTGTCCATAGACCGCGTGTTCCGTATAATGGCCCTGCGCCTCGATGGCTTCACCCTGGCCGATATACTGGAACGTGCCCACACAGGTAATCTCCGTCCCCTCGTCTGCCAGCACCAGGACTGTATAGCCGTTCTCCTCATTCCTGAATATGATATGGTCCACATACCCGGAAACGGTATCTGTCATAACAACTGCCCCCTTTACAGCTCCGCCGCGATCTCCGCGTATTTCCCGGTCCCCACGGCCACAGCCAGCATGGGTTCCTGAGCCGTCATGGTGTTGATCCCGGTCTTCTGTTCGATCAGGTTCTCGATACCTCCCAATAAGGCTCCGCCTCCCGTGAGCACGATCCCCCGGTCCACCACATCGGCCGCCAGTTCCGGCGGTGTCTTCTCCAGGACGCCGTGGACCGCATCCACGATCTGGGAGGTACACTCGTACATGGCCTGCCGGATCTCCTCTGAAGTCAGAGTGACAGACTTGGGCAGGCCGGTGATCACGTTGCGCCCTTTGACTTCCAGTGTCAACAATTCCGGGCGTTCGCAGGCCATCCCGATCTGGATCTTGATGTCTTCTGCCGTGCGCTCCCCGATGAACAGATTGTGGTTTTTGCGCACATGGCGCATGATCGCCTCGTCAAAATTATCCCCGGCCACTTTGACCGATGCGGAGACCACGGTCCCCCCTAAGGAGATCACCGCGATATCCGAAGTGCCGCCTCCGATATCCACCACCATATTCCCGCAGGGACGCAGGATATCGATGCCGGAGCCGATAGCCGCCGCGATCGGTTCCTCGATCAGATGCACTTCCCGTGCACCCGCCTGGTAGGTGGCTTCCTCCACCGCCTTTTTTTCCACCTCTGTCACGCCGCTGGGTACACAGATGCTGATACGGGGTTTGCGGAATGCCCTCCGGCCAATGGCTTTTGAGATAAAATATTTTAACATCTTCTCGGTGATATCATAGTCTGAGATCACCCCCTGGCGCAGGGGACGTATGGCCACCACATTCCCCGGGGTGCGCCCGATCATCTGGCGCGCCTCCTCCCCGATCGCTTTGATCTTCTCCGTGTCTTTATCATATGCCACCACAGAGGGTTCCTTCAATACGATCCCTTTTCCTGTGGCATATACCAATATGCTGGATGTGCCCAGATCTATCCCAATGTCTGTTGATGCCATCGCAATCCCCTTTCCTGTTTTTGTCCAAAATCTTTCCTAAATACAACACAATTTAAATACCTTTGTGTTTCACCGAAGATGCTTTTTTTAGAGTGCATGTGTAAAAACGCAGGCGTAACGGGCTACGCTGAGGCTTTTACACATGTGCTAATGGGGAAAGCAGACCAGCGAAACGTAAGGTTATTTAAAATGGGTCATACTAGATATCCGATGCATCGGAAAACGCATGGATCGCTTTATCGATATAGATCCCCGTGTACGACTGCGGGCAGGCGGCCACCTCTTCCGGCGTTCCGCAGGCCACCACCGTGCCGCCTCTGTCTCCGCCCTCCGGTCCGATATCGATGATATAGTCCGCTGTCTTGATCACATCCAGGTTGTGCTCGATCACCACCACGGAATTGCCCCCTGCCGCCAGACGCTGAAGGATCTGGATCAACTTATGCACATCTGCAAAATGGAGCCCTGTCGTGGGTTCATCCAGGATGTAGATCGTCTTTCCCGTGCTCCGCTTACTCAATTCCGTGGCCAATTTCACCCGCTGCGCTTCCCCGCCGGAAAGCGTGGTGGACGGCTGGCCTAAACGGATATAGGGCAGGCCCACATCATACAGTGTCTGGATCTTCCTGTTGATCGATGGGATCGCCTGGAAAAAGTCCAGCGCCTCCTCCACCGTCATGTCCAATACGTCAAAGATGCTCTTCTCCTTGTATTTTACCTCCAAAGTTTCCCTGTTATACCGTTTTCCCTGACAAACTTCACAGGGCACATATACATCCGGCAGGAAATGCATCTCGATCTTCAATATGCCGTCCCCGCCGCAGGCCTCACAGCGGCCGCCCTTCACATTGAAACTGAACCGCCCTTTCTTATACCCACGCGCCTTGGCGTCGGCTGTGGAGGCGAACAGGTCACGGATCTGGTCAAAGACCCCTGTATACGTGGCCGGATTGGAACGGGGTGTGCGCCCGATGGGTGACTGGTCGATATCGATCACTTTGTCAAGCTGATCAACCCCTGTGATCGACCTGTGTTTCCCCGGGATCACCCGGGCCCTGTTCAGCCGCCTGGCCAGACCTTTATATAGGATCTCATTGACCAGGGAACTCTTTCCCGAGCCGGAGACCCCGGTCACACAGGTGATCACCCCCAGGGGGATGTCCACATCCACATTTTTCAGATTATTCTCGGCTGCACCTCTTACTTTCAGGAAACCGGAGGGTTCCTTCCGCGTCTCAGGGACCGGGATCTGGATCTTGCCGCTGAGATACTGGCCGGTGACCGAATCCTTGTTCTTCATCAATTCTTTGGCCGTCCCGATGCCCACCAGCCTGCCGCCGTGTTCTCCCGCGCCCGGCCCGATATCCACCACGCAGTCCGCCGCCAACATGGTATCCGCATCATGCTCCACCACGATCAGTGTGTTCCCCAAGTCCCGCAGATGACAGAGCGTGCGCAGCAGTTTATCATTGTCCCTCTGGTGCAGACCGATGCTCGGCTCATCCAGGATATACGCCACACCCACAAGCCCAGAACCGATCTGAGTCGCCAGACGGATGCGCTGGGCTTCTCCGCCGGATAAGGTGGCCGTCGCCCTGGCCAGTGTCAGGTATTCCAGACCCACATCCACCAGGAAACCTACCCGGGCGCGGATCTCCTTTAACACCTGATGCCCGATCAGCTCCTGCTGCTTGGTCAGTTCCAGATGTTCCAGGAAATCCTGCAGCTTCACCACAGACATGGAGGTCACAGTATAGATATTCTCTCCGCCCACAGTCACAGCCAGGGATTCCTGTTTCAGACGCTGCCCTTTGCAGACACGGCAGGGCGTGATCCGCATGAACGTCTCGTACTCCTGTTTGCTCGTCTCCGATCCGGTCTCCCGATACCGCCGCTCCACGTTGCGGATCAGCCCCTCAAAAGCCACATCGTAAGTCCCTTCCCCGCGCTGGCCTTTATAATGGACCTTGACCTTCTTGCCCTCCGTGCCGTGGAGGATCACATCCCGGATATCCGGGGGATAGTCCTCAAAAGGCGTATCCAGATCAAAATCATATTCCTTCGCCAATGCGTCCAGGATCGCCCTGGTAAAACTGCCCTTCTCCGTGCAGGAATGCCAGCCCATCACCACGATCGCGCCCTGGGAGATGCTCAGGGACTGATCCGGGATCATCAGATCCACGTCAAACTCCATCTTATAGCCCAGCCCGCTGCAGGCCGGACAGGCCCCGAATGGATTGTTAAAAGAAAAGCTGCGCGGCTCGATCTCCTCCACACTGACCCCGCAATCCGGACAGGAAAAACTCTGGCTGAAATTGATCAGGTTCCCGTCCATGGTATCCACCACCAAAAGCCCCTCCGCCAGAGACAGCACATTTTCGATGGAATCTGTCAGCCGCTTCTCGATCCCCGGCTTCACCACGAGACGATCCACAACGATCTCTATGTTGTGTTTGATATTTTTTTCTAAAGTGATCTCCTCCGAGAGGTCATACAGGTTCCCGTCCACCTGTACGCGGACGTAGCCGCTCCTTTTTGCCTGCTCGAAAAGTTTCACATGCGTGCCCTTGCGCCCCCGGACCACCGGCGCCAAGAGCTGGATCCGGGTCTTCTGGGGCAGTTCCATGATCTGGTCCACCATCTGGTCCACCGTCTGGCGCATGATCTCCCGACCGCATTTCGGACAGTGGGGGATCCCGATCCGGGCATAGAGCAGACGGAAATAGTCGTAGATCTCCGTCACGGTCCCCACCGTGGAACGGGGGTTGCGGTTGGTGGATTTCTGGTCGATGGAGATCGCGGGGGAGAGGCCCTCGATGCTCTCCACATCCGGCTTCTCCATCTGCCCTAAAAATTGCCGGGCGTAGGATGTGAGAGATTCCATATAACGCCGCTGCCCCTCCGCGTAAATGGTGTCAAAAGCCAGGGAACTCTTCCCGGAACCGGACAATCCAGTCAGGACCACAAATTCATTTCGGGGAATGTTCACATCCAGATGCTTTAGATTGTTCTCATTCGCTCCCCGGATCTTGATAAATTCTTTTGATCTCTTTGGTGCTGCCATGCTGCCTCTCCTTATGTTCTATAGGATATTAAGATGTCCATTTCCTTGATCTTCCATACAGTGTATCATAAACGGAAGAATTATTCAAACGTTTGTTCGCATTTTAAGATTTTTTTAATAAACGTTCCGCCATATAGGGCATCAGATGCATCTCCTCCCCTTTTTGATGGAAGCCAAATCCCAGATTTGCACCCGAATCCATCGTCTGCCCGCAGTCTTCCCATTGGAGCAGCCGATAGCCGGATCTTTCCATTTCAGCCAAAAACTGGTCCCGGTCAAAATTTTTCTCATAAGCCTCCGGATATTGCGCCAGCAGATTTTTCATGGACTTTCTGCCATTTTCAAAATAAAAATAGGTGCCTACCAGCCGGGCGTCTATGGCCATGAACTTCTGCATCTCATTATATAGGAAGCTATGGTGGTAAAAATTATGTTCATTAGCGGCAAAAAAATCCAGATGCAGATCGATGCAGCCCTCTTTCAACGGCAGGCACATGCTGCTGTCCGCGATATAGAGCACATCCATCCCCTGCTCCTGCTCCTCAATGAGTTTTTTGTACATATGCAGGGTCTCCGGATATTTATCCACCAGGATGTACCGGCCAGCCGAGGGCAGCCATCCCAGATGATTGTGCATAAAACACCACGCATTCACATAGGTCTCCATGATCGCTCTCCCGGCCAGATCCATCCTTTTGAGCCTGTCGCCCATCCAGTTATAGGAGCGCTCGAATAGGCTTAAGAGCGCCGGGGGCAGATCCTTATATAATTCCCGGTCTGTATCCGGACGGTCATGCAGGCTCCGTTCCCTGTGTGGAGTCAGCAGTATGCCCTCCCTCACTTGCGCCTGGTAGCCGCAAGGGCAGGACACGTTTCCATTGTGGAGATACACAAGATCCATATCTGCTTGGGAGATCTGCAGGTTCCCGCCGCATAAAGGACAACAGAGCAGATCCAACATCCGGACGGGCAGGCCGATCCGATCTTTTTGTCTTTCCTGCTTCTGGGAGAGTTCCCAGATCTTGCCGCCCAACCGCCTGATCACGGCCTCCAGCCGCTCTTTTTCCTGGATGCAGGATCTTTGTTTTCCCTGGAACAGCGCCTTGAGTTCCTGACAGTCCTGGGGATCCGCAAGATGGGAGACCCGGTACAGGGACAAGATCTTATGGATCTCATTTAAGGAAAAATCCAGTCCCTTTAACTCCAGCACCAGCTCCAGATCTTTTAAAGTCTTCTCATCAAAAACATACTGGCTCTTGGGCCTGGGAGGCACCAGCAGTCCGTACTGGATATAGTAATACAGATTGTCCACAGAGATCCCATATTTTTCAGAAACTTGGCCAATACGCATGGTCTGCATC
>Ga0224483_100253_pt1 | contig 15758 bp, 17 predicted proteins | sample hydfratestSal1_FD_181453 | JGI IMG/M metagenome (GOLD analysis project Ga0224483, IMG submission 181453) | Metatranscriptome of mouse feces microbial communities from Columbus University, Ohio, United States - Sal1 (Metagenome Metatranscriptome) ... | reverse complement strand
CATCACCTCTATTGTAACATCATTGGACAGCCTTGTAAAATATTTTCCCACTGAACAGGCTCCTTTACTCAGCCGACCGTATATTTTTTCTTTCTATTATTTACAAGCATGCCCTCAATACTATATAATCAAGATTAAAAAATATTACTGCGACAGCTCAAAATAAAAACTGGAGGTACAGGTTATGAGTGAAAAAAAGTTCGATGTGACAGCGTTAGGAGAATTACTGATCGATTTTACAGAAAATGGGCACAGTGACCAGGGGAACATCCTGTTCGAGGCCAACCCCGGCGGCGCACCCTGCAATGTCCTGGCCATGCTGACGAAACTGGGTAAAAAGACTTCCTTTATCGGCAAGGTGGGTAAGGACCAGTTCGGATCCCGCCTGAAAGATACGTTGGAGGAGGTTGGCATCGACACCCAGAGCCTGCGGATGGATGAGAAGATCCACACGACTCTGGCTTTCGTGCACACGTTCGAGGACGGCGACCGGGATTTTTCATTTTATCGAAACCCAGGAGCCGATATGATGCTGACAAAAGATGAAGTGCCCATGGACGTGATCGCCGGCTCCCGTATCTTCCACTTCGGCACCCTCTCCTCCACCCATCCGGGCGTGCGCGAAGCCACCCGCTGCGCGCTGGATAAAGCGAGAGCGGAAGGGATCATGATCTCCTTTGACCCGAATCTGCGGGAACCCCTCTGGGAGTCCCTGGAAGATGCACGGCGGGAGATCGCCTATGGACTGGGCTTTTGCGATATCTTAAAGATCTCCGACAATGAGATGGAATTCATGACCGGGACCACCGACTACACAAAAGGTGTGCAGATCCTCCGCGAGACCTACCAGATCCCGCTCATCCTCGTCACCCTGGGCAAAGAGGGGAGCCGGGCTTATTATAAGGACTGGATGGTGGAGGCTGCGCCTTTCATCCAGGAAAATACCATTGAGACCACCGGAGCCGGGGATACGTTCTGCGCCAGCATCCTGGACTATGTGTTGGAACATGGCCTGGAAGATCTGAGCCAAGATCAGTTGAAAGAGATGCTCACATTCGCCAACGCGGCCGCTTCTTTGATCACCACACGGAAAGGCGCGCTGAGGGTGATGCCGTCGAAAGAGGAAGTGCTGGGATTTATCCAGTCCTTCAGATAGACATGGGACATGAAAGGGGAAAGCCGCCGGCTTTCCCCTCAGACTGTCGACAAAGTCGCCGCTCTGGTAAGATCCATGGCTTACGCCATAAATTTTAATAGCTGAAGGATAAAATCCCGCTCTTAAGATCTTACATCATAAAATACAAAAGATATTTACAAAAAACTCATCTGAAAAAATCCTGCACCAACACCATATACAAAACCGTCCCCAGCGCGATGCTCAGCAGCGTATTCTTCTTCCACTTATGCAAAACAACGATAAAAACGATCGCGATCAGTTCCGGCAGTCCATGGAACACAGAAAACACCGCATCCTTCAGACAATACACCACCAACAATCCGACCACCGCGTACGGCAGCACCGTCCCCAGATATGTAATATATTTCGGCGGCTCCTCCCCCTCCGGGAACAGGATGAACGGCAAAAACCGTGTCACCATCGTCCCCGCCACGACCACAAGGATTGTGATGATCTCCTGTACAGTCGTCATTGCGCCACCTCCCCATCCCTTTTCTTCCTGCTGACCGTAAAGCACACGATGATCAGGGCCATGGCAGGCAGGATAAAGCGTTCACTGCCAAAGAGCAGCAGACAGATCACTGAACAGCCAAGCCCGGTAAGAGCTGGTCTGTGCTCCGCCGCCTCCTCCCACTGGCCGACGAACATCACCACAAAGAGCGCCGTCATGACAAATTCAATGCCCGTGGTGTCAAACTGAATCACATACCCCAACAGCGCCCCCAGCGTCGCTCCGGACACCCAGTAGATCTGATCGAGCATAGTCACAAAGAACATGAACCAGCCTTTATCCACATCAGAGGGCGGCGTGACCGTACAGTTGATCGTAAAAGACTCATCGCACATCCCGAAGATCAGATAAAATTTCTTCCATCCCATGTCCTTGTATCGATCCAGCATGGAGATCCCGTAAAACAGATGCCGCGCGTTGACCATCAAGGCGAGAAAGAACGCGTGCAGCGGGTCGAACGCAGACATGAGCAGATTGACCGTGACAAATTCCATAGACCCGGCAAAAATAAAAAAAACTCATCAGCATCGGATAAAGGATCGAAAAACCTTTGCTCCGCATCAGGAAACCATAGGACATCCCCAGGAACAAAAAGCCCACCGCGATCGGCAGCGTATACGGCCAGGCCGCCTTCAATGCTCTCTTCTTCATGTGTTTTCACTCCCTGCAGACTTTCTATTTTTTTCCATAGAACATGCCCTCTATTATACGGCCATCCAATACATCTGTCAAACGGGATGCGCATACGGTCCGATCTGTGCCAGTGCCAGGCAACATTTCGACGGCGATGCGGTGCATCGTCTAGAAATGTTAACGACGCAATGGTGCGGAGCAGACAGGGAGACAGAAGGGAAGTCGCAAGGACTCTGAAAACCTTATAAACACTGGGTTTTCGGATTGTTAAACCACTAAAGATACCGATCGATCTGACGGACTTACAGTCATAATAATAGATGATCTATAGAGAAAGATATGAAATGATAACTCTATACTTTTATAGAGGGATATAAGAGATGGTACATACATTTGGATCATCAAAAATGATCTCTAAAAAGAAGTTTGCGCAGCTTGATGATCAAGAGGCACCTCGGTATCTCTTGATCCTATATATCCATATCAACATGTTCCCCTGCCCTACCAAATCCACAATACTCTCCATAAACATCACTGAACGTTTTTCGTGGGCGTTTTGCTTGTGGAGCGGCAACATTAAACTTTTTCATTTACAATCGCTTTCTGACGTGCCGTGGCGGCGGATGCCTAAGAGGGACAAGCACAAACCACGCCCATCCCTCTCAAAAAGCCTTACTTTATGCGGTTTTTATCTTAGCCAAAATATCTCTTCAGCAGACCAGCGAAAGCCTTTCCATGCCTAGCCTCATCCCTTGCCATCTCATGAACAGTATCATGGATCGCATCCAGATTTGCTTCTTTCGCGCGTTTCGCAAGATCAGTCTTACCAGCTGTCGCGCCGTTCTCAGCTTCCACTCTCATCTCCAGGTTCTTCTTTGTGCTGTCCGTTACAACTTCACCGAGCAGCTCAGCGAATTTTGCAGCATGTTCTGCTTCTTCGTAAGCAGCTTTCTCCCAGTAAGTACCGATCTCCGGATAGCCTTCCCTGTAAGCAACCCTTGCCATAGCCAGGTACATACCAACCTCTGTACATTCGCCCTGGAAGTTTGCCCTTAAGTCAGCCATGATGTCTTCGCTGCAACCCTGTGCCACGCCAACTACGTGCTCAGCAGCCCAAGTCATGTCGCCTCCCTGTTTGGTGAATTTTGCAGCCGGTGCGCCGCACTGCGGACATTTTTCCGGAGCAGCATCGCCTTCATGAACATAACCACATACACTACATACAAACTTTGCCATTTTTTCTTTCTCCTTTTAGATTATATATTTTTGATACGTTGCAAACAATTTAATAATAGTAACTGTTCCTATTTTATATCATATTTCCAATGGATCGTCAATAGGCTCTTACCCATAAAATATTTATTTTTCCATACATTTCCGGCATACGCCAAAGAAATGCACCGTATAACCGTCAATCCTGCCCGGCGATCTTTTCCCCGCTTCCTCCATGATATGGTCGATGCTGGCCATATCCAGATCCATGATCCTCCGGCATTTTGTACAGATAAAATGATTGTGGGGCTCAGTCCTGGCGTCAAAGCGGTCGGCCCCCTCCGGCGTGGAGATCTTGGCGATCTCGCCGATACTCACCAGCAGGGACAGATTCCGATACACAGTCCCCAGACTGATATTCGGGTAGATCTGCCGCACACTCTCATAAACCATATCAGCAGTCGGATGGTCTTCCCGGGCCTGCAGCAACTCTTTGATCGATTCTCTTTGGCGGCTATATTTCAATGCCCCCATGCAGCCCTCCTTCTCAGGAACTGTCTATGACAAACAGACAACAGCTCCGTATTCGGCGTTTCTATAATAACAGTAATAGTTATCGTTATGATAAGACTGATCTTCCTGTTTGTCAATAGTTTTTTCATTTTTTATCTTTTCATCCATCCATAAATAGGGTAAAATGATTTTTATAAAATCCATTACAAAAATCGAGGTTTTGACTATGAATCGTAAAGCAATATCCGCACTTGAATATACAAAGATCATTGACCTTCTTGTCAGCAGGGCCTCCTCCTCCCTGGGAAAAGAGGCCTGCCGCCGCCTGCAGCCGATCACGGACCTGCAGCGCATCGAGACCATGCAGCTTCAGACCTCCCACGCTTTATCCAGGCTTTTCCAGAAAGGAAATATCTCCTTCGGGAGCGTTAAGGACATCCGCAGTTCCCTGAAACGCTTAGACGTGGGGAGCGCCCTATCCGTCATGGAGCTTCTGGACATCTGCGCCCTCCTGGAAAATACCGGGCGTGTAAAATCTTACGGCCGGCCCGGGCGAGACGATGCCGAGCCAGATTGTCTGACAGCGCTCTTTGACTCCCTGGAACCTCTCTTCCCGCTCTCCTCCGAGATCCGCCGCTGCATCCTCTCCCCGGAGGAGATCAGCGACGACGCCAGCCCGAAACTGCGTCAGGTGCGCCGGGAGCTGAAAAACACCAACGACCGGATACACACCCAGCTGCACGCCATCGTAAACGGCAGCGCACGCACCTACCTGCAGGACAGCCTGATCACCATGCGCAGCGGCCGCTACTGCCTCCCCGTAAAGGCCGAATACAAAAACCAGGTCCCCGGCATGATCCACGACCAGTCCTCCACCGGCGCCACCCTCTTCATCGAGCCCATGGCCGTCGTAAAACTCAACAATGACATCCGGGAACTGGAGATCCGGGAACAGCAGGAGATCGAGGCCGTACTGGCTGCCTTAAGCGAGCTGGCCGCCGTGGACCGGGAGGCCGTGGAGACAAACTTAAGCATCATGGCTGAACTGGATTTCATCTTCGCCCGGGCCTCCCTGGCCATGGACCAGAACGCTACCGCACCCATTTTCAACACAGAAAAGAGGATCAACCTGCGAAAAGCCCGCCACCCCCTGATCCCCCGCAAGCAGGCGGTGCCCATCGACGTCTGCCTGGGCGGCGATTTCGACCTGTTGGTGATCACCGGGCCGAACACCGGCGGTAAGACCGTCTCCATGAAGACCGTAGGTCTTTTGACCCTGATGGGCCAGTCCGGCCTGCACATCCCCGCCGCAGACCGCAGCGAGCTGTCCATCTTCGAGGAAGTCTACGCCGACATCGGCGATGAGCAGAGCATCGAGCAGAGCCTGAGCACCTTCTCCTCCCATATGACCAACGTGGTCTCCTTCATCGAGAAAGCCGATGAAGATTCCCTGGTGCTCTTCGACGAGCTGGGCGCAGGCACCGACCCGACAGAGGGTGCAGCCCTGGCCATCGCCATCCTCTCCCACCTCCATGAGCAGGGCATCCGCACCATGGCCACCACCCATTACAGTGAACTGAAGGTCTACGCCCTGGCCACCCCCGGCGTGGAAAATGCCTCCTGCGAATTTGACGTGGAGACCCTGCGCCCCACATACCGGCTGCTCATCGGCATCCCCGGAAAGAGCAACGCTTTTGCCATCTCCTCCAAACTGGGCCTGCCCGATCATCTGATCGAAAAAGCCCGGGAACAGATCAAAGAGCAGGACGGCTCCCTGGAAGACGTGATCTCCGATCTGGAGGCCAACCGGATCACGATCGAACGGGAACGGACACAGATCGAACAGTACAAACAGGAGATCAGCCGTCTCAAGACCCGCCTGGAAGAAAAACAAGATAAGATCGAAAAGCAGAAGGAAAAGATCATCCAGAAAGCCAATGAGGAGGCCCAGAAGATCCTCCAGGACGCCAAGGACTACGCCGACCAGTCCATCAAACTCTACCACAAATTCCAGAAGAACCATGTGGACTTAGCCGCCGTGGAAAAAGAACGGCAGCGCCTCCGCAAGAAGATGGACCAGGTGTCGGATAAAATGGGCCCAAAACCCGCCGCCCAACCCAAGAAGAAGCTCAAAGCCTCCGACCTGCATCTGGGCGACAGCGTAAAAGTCCTCTCCATGGGCTTAAAAGGTACAGTCAACAGTCTCCCCGACGGGAAAGGAAACTTATTCGTACAGATGGGCATCCTGCGCTCACAGGTCAACATCTCCGACCTGGAACTCATGGACGAGCCCGTGATCACCGGCCCGGCCATGAGCCGTACCAGCACCGGCAAAATCAAAGTCTCCAAATCGGCCGGCATCTCCACCGAACTCCAGCTCCTGGGAAAAACGGTGGACGAGGCATTGGCTGAACTGGATAAATACCTGGATGACGCCTATCTGGCCCATCTGACCCAGGTGCGGATCGTCCACGGAAAAGGGACCGGAGCCCTGCGAAAAGGCGTGCACAACTACCTAAAACGCCAAAAACATGTGCGATCATACCGGCTGGGCGGTATGGGGGAAGGGGATTCCGGCGTGACGATCGTGGAATTCAAATGATCTCCAGATTTATGGTATCCTATAGCAAAGAAACCGAAGGGGGAGGACTAAAGCGTGTCTTAAAACCTTCTAAGTTCTGTAAATAACTTGGATTTTAAAATTATTTTGATACAGTTCATGGCCACTTAAATCTTTTAAATATACTTTTCTGCGGGAAAAGTACCAAAAAGCGCCGGGGGATTGCGGATCTCCCCCGGACCCCTTAAAACGCTTTCTGAAAGGCAGGTATCCTTCCTTTCCCCTCATCACTTTTGAACCCTTAAAATGTTCGCTGTCCTACTGATCCACCCCTTCGAAGATCTCACACAATCTCATTTCTATATGCGGAAATCTCCGCAGGGCGATCACCGTCTGGGTATTATGATCCTCCGCGTCCGGATCATCCTGCAGGATATAACTATATCTTAATACATATCTTCCATTTTCCAGATAATAGATCTCCACGGATCTTCCCTGGGGGGAGAGTATCCAGTATTCGCTGACCCCTGCCTTTTCGTAGATCTCTTTTTTTACAGTCCGATCCCGCAGCGCGGTAGACGGACTCAATGTCTCCGCAATAAATGCAGGCACACCGCTGTAACTGCCGCCTTTGAGATGTTTCCTGTCGCAGGCCACCATGATATCGGGGACTACATAGTCGTCATTTTCCTCTGGATGATATCTGTAATCTAGGTTTTCCATAAACACGAGACAAACACTGTCTTTCAGACCCATTTTGATGATCGTATTTATGTTATTATTTACAATCCCATGTCTGAAATCCGGCGATGGGGACATTGCGTATACGACCCCATCGATCTTCTCCTGCCTCCGATCCTCATCCATAGCCAGTGCCATAAACTCACATCCTCTCCATCAACTGCTCCAACTGTTCGTACGTCTCCAGTGTATTGACCTGGCGGCGCAGACCCGCGCTGTGGGGCATCCCGGCCGTATACCAGGCCACATGCTTGCGCATCTCCCGCATCCCAGTATACTCCCCTTTATACTCCACCAGCAGCCGCCCGTGCCGCAGGATCATCTGCCGGATCTCCTCTTTATCCGGGCAAGGCTTTTTGACCCCGTCGATCACATACGCGCGGATCTGGGAAAAGATCCAGGGATTGCCCCGGGCCGCTCTCCCCACCATCACGGCATCGCATCCTGTCTGCGCAAACATCTCCCGCGCTTTCTCTGGGGAATCCACATCCCCATTTCCGATCACCGGGATGGACACGGCTTCCTTGACCTGACGGATGGCATTCCAGTCGGCTTTTCCCGCATAATACTGTTCCCGGGTACGCCCGTGGACAGCGATCGCCGCCCCGCCGCTCTCCTGGATGATCCGCGCGATCTTGGACAGATCGATATCCGCCCCCTCAAAACCCTTTCGGATCTTGACGGTCACCGGCTTCTTTATGGCTCTGGCCGTCTTTTCCACGATCTTTCCGATCAGGACCGGATCTTTGAGGAGCGCGGACCCCTCCTTATTGTTGACCACTTTCGGCACCGGACAGCCCATGTTCAGATCCAGGATGTCAAAAGGTTTCTCCTCGATCTTCCTGGCCATCTCGCTGATGATATCCGGGTCATTTCCGAAGAGCTGGAGGGATACGGGCCGCTCCCCCGGATGTATCTCCATCAGCTTCTCGGTATTCTTATTGCCAAAAAAGATTGCCTTCGCACTGACCATCTCCATGCACAGAAGCCCCGCCTGCTGTTCTTTGCACAACAGCCGAAATGGCAGGTCTGTAACGCCTGCCATCGGTGCCAGCACGATCGGGTTTTCCAGTTGAACGTTCCCTATCATCACTCCCATATAAACCTCTTTTGGATCCTAACGATCCTTTCAACGATTTTTCTCATAGATGATGCGCAGACCTTTGAGCGTGAGCTTATTGTCATAAATCTCGATCGCATCCGTCTCATCGGCGATGAGTTTCCCCAGACCGCCGGTGGCAACCACGCGCAGATCCCCAATCCCGGATTCCTCTTTTACCTTCTTTATGATATACTCCGTCTGCCCTATGTAGCCATAGACCAGCCCTGCCTGCATACTGGTGATCGTATCTTTTGCCAAAATGGACTTGGGCTTTCGTATCTCGATCTTCGGGAGCTTTGCCGTATCCTCCCATAGAGCCCGGGCGCTGATGCGGATCCCAGGTGACGTGATGCCTGCCGCAAAACTCCCGTCCTCCAAGATCAGATCATAGGTGGTCGCCGTACCGAAGTCCACCACCAGCACAGGCCCTCCGTACAGGGAATACGCCGCCACCGCATCCACGATCCGGTCCGCCCCGATCTCCTTTGGATTCGCCGTCACCAGCTTGATCCCGGTCTTGATGCCGGGGCCCACGATGATCGGGCGCACGTTGAAATATTTGATCACACCGCTGTTCAATGAATACATCACATCCGGCACCACCGAGCTGGTCACCACATGCTCGATGCCCTTCGGATCGATCCCCTGGTGTTCCAGGAGGCTGCACAGCCAGATCCCGTATTCATCCGAAGTCCGCACCGGACTGCTGGTCATGCGGTAGACACCCTTAAGTTCCTTTTGCTGGAATACACCGATGGTGATATTCGTATTACCCACGTCGATAGCCAGGATCATAACTCTACATCCTCCATTCCTTCTATTTCCTCATCCAGAAAAAATACCCGGTAATACATCTCCAGGGACTTGAGCAGCTCCTCCTTCTCCCGGCGGATCTCCTTGATCTTCAGCACACTCCCGATCTCGTCAAACCGGGCGTCCGCATCCATGGCATCCACCCTAAACTGCAAGTTCCCCTCCTCGTCAAATTCCAGGAGCAACACTCCGCCCACGTCCTCCGTGTACAGCACGCACATGATCTGCAGCTCGTCCTGGACTGCGGAGGGCAGAGAGGAAAAATCCGGGTTAAAATAATATTTCTGTTCGTAAGCATTTGCCCCGCAGAGCACTATATTCTCCTGATACATGGCATCCCCCTTGCGCTTTTACACGTATCCGTCCCGTCCACGGACCGAGACCTCTCCAGAGTTGACTTTCACAACAAAGCCATCCTCTCGTTCCACCAGGAGCTCGCCCCGGCCACTGATGCCCCGGGCGATGCCGCAGAGTCCCTCCTGCTCCCGGCCCGCCCCTTGGACAGCCACGAAAGCGTCCCGGTTGACCAAGATCCGGTCATAGGCTCCCTGAAAAGGTGAAAGATCCCCGCAGGAACAAAACACCTCATAATTTTCTTCAAAGGCTTCCAGAACGGCCGCAGCCAAAGGCGCACGTCTGATCCGTGCCCCCAGTTCAAGCTGCAGACTGGTCGCTTTCTCTCTCAGCTCCTCCGGAAACACTGTCAGATTGCCGTTGATGCCCACCCCGATCACCACATGATGGATCTGACCTGGGTCTGCGCTCATCTCTGTCAGGATACCGCAGATCTTTTTCCCGGAGATCACGATATCGTTGGGCCATTTGATCTGCGCCTCCAACGGGTAGAGCCGCCGGCACGCCTGTGCCACGCTCAACCCCATCAAGAGTGTGAGCATGGACGCATCCTGGGGCAAAAATGCCGGGCGCAGGATACAGGTCATGGCCACAGAACTGCCTTTTGGCATGACCCACCCCCGTCCCAGACGGCCTTTTCCGCTGGTCTGTTCCTCCGCAGCTACCACCGTACCGTGGACGGCTCCCTGCTCCGCCAGGGATCTGGCCCGGGTGTTGGTGGAATCCACGCTCTCCTCATGATAAAACTGCTGGCCCAGCCATTTCGTGCGCAGATGCTTTTTAAGATCTTTCATTATCCTAAAGTCGCTTCCATCACGGCCTTGATCGTATGCATCCGGTTCTCCGCCTCGTCAAATACCTTGGACTGGGCTGACTCGAAGACTTCATCCGTCACTTCCATGTCTTTTGATCCAAATCTCTCGCCCATCTCTTTTCCGATCGTGGTCTTCAGGTCATGGAATGCGGGCAGACAGTGGAGGAAGATCGCTTCTTTTGACGCAGCGGCCATCACCTCTTTTGTCACTTTGTAGGGAGTCAGCTCCCGGATGCGCTCTTCCCAGACCTCATCCGGCTCGCCCATGGATACCCACACGTCTGTGTAGATCACGTTCGCGTCTTTGACGCCCGCCTGGACATCTTCGGTGAGGGTGATCGTGGCGCCGCTCTCCTTTGCATAATCTTTGCACAGATCCACCAGTTTCTGGTCCGGGAAATATTTTTTTGTGGTACAGGCCACGAAGTGCATGCCCATCTTGGCACAGGCGATCATCAGGGAATTGCCCATGTTGAACCTTGCATCCCCCATATAGACCAGCTTGATGCCCTTCAACTTCCCGAAATTTTCCCGGATGGTCAGCAGATCCGCCAGCATCTGGGTGGGATGATATTCATTTGTCAGACCGTTCCAGACCGGCACACCGGCATGCGCCGCCAGCTCCTCCACGATCTCCTGCCCAAAACCGCGGTACTCGATGCCGTCGTACATCCGTCCTAAGACACGGGCTGTATCCGCGATACTCTCCTTTTTCCCGATCTGGGAACCGGAGGGGTCTAGGTAGGTGGTCCCCATCCCTAAATCATGGGCCGCCACCTCGAAGGCACACCGGGTCCGGGTGCTGGTCTTTTCAAAGATCAGGGCGATGTTCTTACCCTTATGATGGTCAACGGGGATCCCCTTTTTCTTCTTTTCTTTCAATTCTGCGGAGAGATCCAGCAGATAGGCGATCTCCGCCGGTGTAAAATCCTTTAATGTCAAAAAATTACGTCCTTTTAGATCCATCTCTTATATGTCCTCCTCTTGTATCAGCAGCCCCAGAAATTGGGGCAGTTTCTTATTTTCTATCATCAGTTCGTTTTTCCGCGCTCTTATGATCTCCTCCAGCTCTGTCCATGTGTAGATCCTGTATTTCGTCAGGCGCAAGAGCCTGGCCGCCGCCTCAAGGGCCGCGATGTACAGCTCCTGGTAGGTCCAGTTTGACGAAAGCTTCAGCTCGTGGGCCATCGGACTTAAGCGTCTTTCCAGGAACTGCCGCAGACCATCGCTGGGTCCCCGGGCCGCCAAGCGTTCTAAGTAGATCCTCTCGTCATCCGGCGCGCCGATATAGTAGATCGACCCTTTCAGGCCATAGAGCATGCGCATCCCGTCGTAATACCCGGCGATCATATTGCGCCTGCTCTTTTGCGCATCAAATTCGATGATACTCCCCAGAGAGATCCGCGGCTCCACGGAAAAGATGTTCACATCGTCCAGATCCTTCACCCGTTTTTCCCGGCCCGGTCCGTAGATACGGATCATGATGATGTCCTTGTAGCCCCGGTTGACCAGGGAGCTCAAGGGGACGTTGTTGATCACGCCCCCGTCTATGAAGGTCTTCCCCTGGAGTTTTTCGTTTTTAAATAATGGAAAGATATAGGCGCTGGCCAGGAGCAGATCCGGCAGTTCCTCCGCGGAGAGCTGGTGCACATCCACATCCAATTCTTTGAGTTCATCCACGCAGAAGGTCAGGATATAAAACTCGATGGGGGAGGCGTGGACTTTCCCCGGATCCACGTACTGCCGGATCAGTTTCCGCAGGGGCGTGATATCCACGCCGCCCTCCTTCATTGTGCGGAATAAGATCTCAAATGCCTCGCCCAGCGGGACCTTCCCCTGGAACAGCTGTGTCATGAGCGCATCATCCACATCCATGACTTTTGAGTAGGAGATGTCTTTCCAGACTTTCTCCGCGTTCTCGTAATCGTCCATGCACATGAGCGCCCCGTTTAGCGCGCCAACGCTGGTCCCGGCGATCCCCTTGATCTTCACGCCCGCCTCTTTCAGGGCCTTCCAGACTCCGATCTGGTATGCGCCCCGCGCCCCGCCGCCCTCCAGCACGATGCCGTATTCTTTTGAAAGGTCTATGACCGCTTCCATCTCATCACTCCTGGCGTCCGTCAGTCAGGACTTCTTTGAGGGAAGTGGCCAATCCTGCCAGGCTCTGGATCTCGGAGGGGATGATGATCTTGGTGGACTGGCCGTCCGCCGCTTTGGCAAATGCCTCCAGGCTCTTTAAAGCCAGCACGGCCTGGTCGGCCCCGGCCTCCTTGATGGAACGGATACCGTCCGCGTTGGCCTGCTGCACTTTCATGATCGCCTCCGCCTGGCCTTCCGCCTCACGGATCATCCGCTCTTTCTGCGCCTCCGCCCGCAAGATCGCAGCCTGTTTCTCCGCCTCCGCCTCCAAGATCGCGGATTCTTTCTTACCCTCAGCCACCAAGATCGTGGAACGTTTCTCGCCCTCAGCGATCAGGATGGACTCCCGGCGTTCCCGCTCTGCTTTCATCTGTTTTTCCATGGCGTCCTGGATGGCCTCCGGTGGGATGATGTTCTTGAGCTCCACACGGTTTACCTTGATGCCCCAGGGATCTGTGGCCTCATCCAGGGATGCCCGCATCTTCGTGTTGATCACTTCCCTGGACGTCAGCGTCTCGTCCAGTTCCATATCACCGATGATATTCCGCAGTGTGGTCGCCGAAAGATTTTCGATGGCCATGATCGGGCTCTCCACACCGTAGGCATAGAGTTTCGGATCTGTGATCTGGAAAAATACCACTGTGTCGATGCGCATGGTCACATTGTCCTTGGTGATCACCGGCTGGGGCGGGAAATCCACCACCTGTTCCTTTAGATTCACCCGCTTGGCCACCCGCTCGATGAACGGCACTTTAAAATGGATCCCCACGCCCCAGGTCGCCTTGTACGCGCCCAGCCGTTCCAGGATCAGGGCCGATGCCTGGGGAACGATCTTGATGCAGGAAGCCAGCACCAGCAAAACAATGAACAAAAAAACTACGAGTACGATAACACTAACCATTTCCTATCCCTCCGATCTCTTGTCTGTAAGATCATCTACGATCAATTTCACACCCTGTACTTCCAGGACGGTCACCACCGTATCCGATGCGATGCTCTTCCCATCCTCTCTCGTCCGGGCCGTCCAATCCACGCCTTTGATCTTCACCCGCCCGGTGCCCTTTAAGTTTTCGATCTTCTCCGTCACCAGCGCCTTTTGGCCCAGCAGACTGTCCACATTGGTCCGCTCCGTCTTCTGGTCCATGAAACGGATGGCCATGGGACGTGTGAAGATCAGGAGCGCTAAGGAGACAACGAAAAACAGCCCGATCTGCACAGGCAGCGGTATCTGGATCAAAGCTGCCAAAAAAGCCGCCAGCGCGCCCCCGGCGAACCAGATCGTCGTCAATCCCAGCGTCAGCGCCTCGATCACCAGCAAGATGATCAAAAGGCCCAGCCACAAGACTGCAGGACTTAAACCCATATATGATCCCCCCTTTCCAACAGTCACATACATCAGCCGCAGATCGGCCATCTGCTGCATATCTTCATTCTTTTATCTTGTCGATATCCGTCAAGTTTACACCTGCCACTGTCAACAACGCTTTCAAAGAAAGATACTCCTCTTTTAGATCGGCATATGTTCTTACTGCATTTTCTTCTTTTGCCAATCGCATACGCCTTTGGACTTTAGCGAAATCTTCTATAGCCCTCTGTGTGATCTCAAGACCGTTTGGCATGTGGCCTCCCTCCCTTCTCTCATCACTGCTCTTTGATGACCGTATCCACTAAGTTACGATCATTATAGCGGTAAAACCGAGACGTGTAAAGTTTTCTTTCACGATCTTCTATCCCTGCGCCGCTGCCGCGCCGCCTCGTACATCAAGATCCCCGCCGCCATAGCCGCGTTCAGCGACTCCGCATGTCCCTCCATAGGGATACGCACGGCCCCGTCTGCTGTCTGCAGCAGAGCTTTTGACAAGCCGTTCCCCTCATTTCCGATCAAGATCGCCGTCTTCCTGGTATAATCTTTCTCATCGTAAGGCCGGCTGCCTCCCAGGTCCGCCGCATAGACCGTGTAACCCTCTTTTTTAAGCTCCCTGACCGCCTCCGGCAGATCCTCCGCGTGATAAAAGGGCATCCGGTAGATCGATCCCATGGTGGACCGCACCGTCTTGGGGCCAAACAGATCCGCCGACTGTCTGCTCAGCAGGATCCCCGACACCCCGGCCCCCTCGGCGGTGCGCAGGATCGTACCCACGTTGCCGGGATCTTGCAGATCCTCCAGCACCATCACCAGCGACCCCTCCCCCCGGCAGATCTGTTCCCAGGTATACCTCGGCTGCACCCCCAGACCTAAGATCCCCTGGGGCGTCTTCGTATCGCTCATATGACCAAACACTGACTCCGAGACCAGCTGGATGACTCCGTCCCGGTCATACTGTTCCCGCTCCTCCTCGGGCATCTTTTCGTAAAAGCTCTCCGTCATATAGAGCATCTTCAGCCAGTCCCCGGGCATCTCCCGACACATCTTCCATCCTTCAACCACAAAAAGCCCCTGTTTTTTCCGGGCCTTTGTCTTTTGGAGCAGCTGGATGATGTTTTTGACCTGTTGATTTGCATTGCTCGTGATGATCAATCTGCTCTCCCTCCCAATAACCTATCCAGGCTCTTGTTCTCCCCCATCACCACCAAAAACTGATCCTCCTCCAGGATCTGATCTGGATCGATGTTCATGGACACCTCCTCGCCGTCTTTGACCGCGATCACATTGACATTATATCTTGCCCGCACGTCCAGCGCGTTCAGGGAATGGCCCACCCAGCGGGGCGGTACATGGATCTCGGTCAGACGGTATTCATCGGACAATTCCAGAAAATCCACCATCCCCCCGGCCATCAGGTTCTGGGCCACCCGCACACCCATATCCCGCTCCGGGAAGACCACCTCGTCGGCCCCCACTTTCCGCAGGACCGTGCCGTGGAGGGCTGTCACCGCCTTTGCCACCACTTTCGGGATCTCACATTCTTTTGCATATAATGTGGCCATGATGCTGGCCTCCATATTTTCAGACAGGGCGATCACCGCCACGTCAAACTGGGAGATATCCAAGGATTCCAGCACCCCCGGGTCTGTCACATCCGCTTTCACGGCGTAGGTGATCTTCGGTGAGATGGACTGGATCGGATCGCTGTCCTTATCCACCACCATGACCTCATACCCGGAATCCCCCAGGGTCTCCGCCACACTGTAGCCAAAAGACCCCAGCCCGAACACTACATACGATTTTTTACTCATGCTCTCTCTCTT